>OIEH01001006.1_pt1 | contig 11873 bp, 10 predicted proteins | sample 1604811 | NCBI WGS metagenome assembly OIEH01 (sample SAMN01760945, study PRJEB22395) | human gut metagenome | reverse complement strand
AGGACGCAAAGCCCACAAAGCGTTCTTATAGGGATAGAGAATTTGCTCTATTTTTTATAAAAGCAGACTTTTTCTCCAAAATGTGATTTATAAAAATAGATTGTTGTGTTTGAAAAAAAGAAGAAAGGTATTTTAAGCATCATGGGCAGATTATTCGGAACGGACGGTGCCAGAGGTATAGCCGTAACAGAGCTTACCTGCGAGCTTGTAATGAATATAGGCAGAGCCGCAGCCATCGTACTTACAAAGCAGAAAACACATAAAGGAAAAGCAAGGATACTGATAGGCAAGGACACAAGAATATCTTCGGATATTCTCGAATCTGCACTTATCGCAGGCATAACCTCGGTAGGTGCGGACGTTGAGCTTCTCGGAGTAGTACCCACCCCCGCAGTAGCCTATCTTGTAAGATATTACGAAGCGGATGCAGGCGTGATGATTTCAGCCTCGCATAACAGCGTTGAATATAACGGCATAAAGCTGTTCTCATCAACAGGCTTCAAGCTCCCCGATGACGTTGAAAACGAGATAGAGGCGCTGATACTCGACACTCCGGAAAAAATGACGCTTGTTGACGGCTCGGATGTCGGCAGAGTAAAAACTATGTACGGTGCCGTAAGCGAGTACAACGAGCATATCCAGTCGACCGTCGGCGGCAAGTTTCAGGGACTTCTTGTTGCGATAGACTGTGCAAACGGCAGTGCAAGCGCAACCGCAGAGTCGCTTTTCTATAAGTTCGGAGCGGAATTTGTGTACATCAACAACGAGCCGGACGGCCTTAATATCAACGATAAATGCGGCTCCACACATATGGAACAGCTTGTTGAGCTTGTTAAAAAGCGTGGCTGTGACGTGGGCTTTGCGTTTGACGGCGATGCGGACAGATGCCTTGCTGTCGATGAAAAGGGCAACATAATAGACGGCGATAAGCTGATAGCTATCCTCTCACGTTATATGAAGGAAATCGGTACACTGAAAAACAACACCGCTGTCGTCACCGTAATGAGCAATCTCGGCTTCCACCGCTTTATGAACGAAAACAAGATAGAAACAGTATGCACGAAGGTAGGCGACCGTTACGTTCTTGAAGAAATGCTGAACAACGGTTATAATATAGGCGGCGAACAGTCCGGACACATTATTTTCCTCGACCATGCAACCACAGGTGACGGACAGCTTACAGCGGCACAGACCCTTGAACTGCTGTCGAAATGCAAACGTCCGCTGTCACAGCTTGTAAAGGATATACCCGACTTTCCCCAGCTTCTTGTCAACGTAAAGATTACCGAGGACAAAAAGGGACTATGGGACAAGACGCAGAAGATAACCGATATTATCGCACAGGCTGAACAGGCTATGGGTGAAAACGGCAGAATACTCGTCAGAGAAAGCGGAACAGAACCGCTTGTACGAGTTATGATAGAGGGCAAAGACGAAAAGGAAGTGCATCACTGGACTCATCTCATCGCTGACACGATAAAAGAGTGCCTGTGCCGATGAAATGTAAAAGGAGTTTTTTATGGCAAAGATAGAAGCAGAGCTGTACGGCAATTTTGATATTATACTTATGGATCTTCACAACACTGTTATGAGAGGCAGCACCAGTGCATCTCTTGAAGAAAGTTCTGATATAGTAGCCGGCAGCACCCGATGCGCCATCCGTGCGTATGAGCGTTACAGCTTTCTCGGCAATGGCAGGGTAAGTATGAACTTTACCTTGTTCCAGACCGATGGCAGAATATTCGTTTCGGCAATGTCGACAGGCGGCAGTCAGGCGGTATTCTTTAAGATAAACAGGATAGGCGAAAACTCGTTTCTTGACACGATACGACCGACAGTAGACAGTTACAGGATAAGGTGAACCGACTTGAGAAAATCACAGGATTGGCAGGACTACAGACTCATAGATGCGTCTGACGGTCAGCGACTTGAAAAATGGGGCGGAATAACGCTTGTGCGACCCGACCCGCAGATAATATGGAAAAACCCCGACCCATCGCCGCTGTGGAGCAAGGCGGATGCGGTATATCACCGTTCATCAAGCGGCGGCGGAAACTGGGAATACAGAAAACAGCTCCCTGAAAGCTGGAACATAAGCTACAAGGGACTTACCTTTATGGTAAAGCCCACAGGCTTCAAGCATACGGGAATATTTCCCGAGCAGGCGGTCAACTGGGATTTATGTTCAGAGCTTATAAAGAACGCGGGCAGGGAGATAAACGTGCTTAATATGTTCGCCTATACCGGCGGCGCAACGCTCGCCTGTGCAAAGGCAGGCGCAAAGGTATGTCACCTTGACGCAGTAAAGGGTATGGTGGACTGGGGCAGAACAAACGCAAAGCTCAGCGGTCTTTCCGACAAGCCGATAAGGTGGATAGTAGACGATGCGGTGAAGTTTCTCGGCAGGGAGATAAGGCGAGGCAACCGCTATGACGGTATCATACTCGACCCCCCAAGCTACGGCAGAGGAACAAACGGCGAGATGTGGAAGCTTGAGGACAGCATATGCGGCCTTATGAATATGTGCACCGAAGTGCTTTCCGATAACCCTCTGTTCATTGTACTCAACAGCTACACGACAGGTCTTTCCTCATCGGTAATGACTTACCTTTTACAGATGACGGTAGGCAGAAAATACAAGATAAGAGTAGATTCGCAGGAGATAGGACTTCCCGTTGAACAGACAGGGCTTGCAGTGCCTGCGGGAAACACCGCTGTAGTATATTTTGATTAAACGGCGGCAAAGGAGAACGGATTGAAAGATAACGAGATAATTAAAACCGAAGACCTTATATTCGATTATACCGTATTTGACGAAAACGGCGATGAAACAGGCAAGAACCGCATTCTTACCGACATAAACCTTTCGATAGAAAAGGGCAGTTTCGTAGCAGTTCTTGGCCATAACGGAAGCGGCAAGTCGACCCTTGCAAAGCACTTCAACGGCATTCTTCTTCCCACCTCGGGCAAGGTGCTTGTTGACGGTATAGATACGACAGACGAGAGCAGGATATACGATATACGTCAGACTGTCGGAATGGTTTTCCAGAATCCCGACAACCAGATAGTAGCGACTATAGTTGAAGAAGACGTTGCGTTCGCACTCGAAAATCTCGGCGTACCTCCCGATGAAATACGCAAAAGGGTAGATGACGCACTGAAAACGGTTGATATGTACGAGTACCGCAACCACGCTCCGCATCAGCTTTCCGGCGGTCAGAAACAGAGAGTTGCGATAGCAGGCATAATCGCAATGCGGCCACGATGTATAGTAATGGACGAGCCGACCGCAATGCTTGACCCGAAGGGCAGAAAAGAGATAATGGCGACCATAAAGACGCTCAACAAGGAGCACGGCATAACCGTTGTACTGATAACTCATTATATGGAGGAGGCCGCAAAGGCCGACCGTGTTATAGTTATAGACAAGGGCAATATACTGCTTGATGATGTGCCGAAAAGGATATTCTCACAGGTAGAGCTGTTAAAGTCGGTCGGACTTGACGTTCCGCAGGCGACCGAGCTTATGTACGAGCTTAAAAAATGCGGACTTGACGTTCCCGATGATATAATAGATGAAGATGAATGCGCACAGGTGCTGTACGACATTCTCAAAAATAAGGAATAAAAAATGAATGTGATAGAACTTAAGGGGCTTACCTATAAATACAGCGTCGGCACTCCGTTTGAGTCAACCGCTGTGGATAATGTAGACCTTACCATAGAAAAAGGCGAATTCTGCGGAATAATCGGTCACACGGGAAGCGGAAAATCAACGCTTATCCAGCACCTGAACGGGCTTGTAAAGCCAACATCGGGCGAAGTGCTGATAGACGGTCAGAATATTTGGAGCAAGGGCGTTGATATACGCTCGATAAGATTCAGGGTAGGACTTGTATTCCAGTATTCCGAGTATCAGCTGTTTGAAGAAACGGTGTACAAGGATATAGCATACGGTCCCAAGAATATGGGCTGCGATGAAGCCGAGATCGACCGCAGAGTGCGTGAGGCGGCAGAAAATATGGGTATCCGTGAGGAGCTTCTTGAACGCTCGCCGTTTGACCTTTCGGGCGGACAGAAACGCCGTGTAGCACTTGCAGGCGTTATCGCAATGGATCCCGAGATACTTATCCTTGACGAGCCTGCGGCAGGACTTGACCCTATAGGCAGGGAAAAGGTACTCGGCAAGATAAGCGATTACCACAAGAAATACGGCAAGACGATACTTCTTGTTTCTCACTCTATGGAGGACATAGTAAAGTATGCCGATAAGGTGCTTGTTATGAACAAGGGCAAGCTGTTCTGCCACGAGGATACAGACAGCGTATTCGCAAGACAGGACGAAATTATAAAGATAGGTCTTGATGTTCCTCAGATCACAAAGATCATGATGAAGCTGAGAGATAAAGGTGTAGATTTAGGAAAAGATATATATACTGTTGAACGTGCAAAAGAGAGAATAATGCAGTATATGGATAAAGGAACGATATGCTGAAGGATATTACAATAGGACAGTTTTTCCCGGGCAATTCAATAATCCACAGGCTCGACAGCCGTTTCAAGATAGTGCTTGATATAGCCTATGTCGTAATGCTGTTTATGGCAGGGAATTATTGCTCGCTTATCTCGGCGGGACTGTTCATGCTGATTATTTATATGATGTCGGGGATCAGCTTCAAGCTGATTTTCAAGAGCCTTAAACCCATTATGCCGATAATACTGTTTACCTGTATACTGAATCTGTTCTTTATACACGGTGAGGGAGATCCGCTTGTAAAGCTGGGATTTATCACGATTTACGCAGAGGGCATAAATACATCGGTGTTTATGACGGTGAGGATAGTGTTCCTTATTGTCGGAATGTCGCTTCTCACCTATACGACCTCGCCCATAGCGCTGACCGATGCAATCGAAAGACTGCTGTCGCCGCTCAAGAAGCTCCACTTTCCCGTTCACGAGCTTGCTATGATGATGACTATAGCACTGAGATTTATCCCTACTCTTATCGAAGAAACCGATAAGATAATGTCGGCTCAGAAGGCAAGAGGCGCAAACTTAGACACAGGCGGACTTGTAAAGAAGGCAAAGGCTCTGATACCCGTGCTGATACCGCTGTTCGTGTCCGCTTTCAAGCGTGCTAACGAGCTTGCTCTTGCTATGGAGTGCCGTTGCTACAGAGGCGGCGAGGGCAGAACACGCATGAAACAGCTTAAATTCGGAACAAGGGATATTGTCGCAACGGTTGTAATGGCTGTAATGTTCACATTGATCATTCTTATGAACATTTATGTGGCTGTACCCGGAATTTAAGGTGAACTATGCGTAATCTTAAAGTAACAATGGCATATAACGGCACTGCCTATCACGGCTACCAGCGCCAGAACAACGCAAACAGCATACAGCAGACAGTCGAGGAAGTGCTTTCAAAACTGCTCTGCGAGGATATTACGATAAACGGCTGTTCACGGACAGACACGGGTGTGCACGCAAGAGCGTTTGTGTTCAACGTAAAAACGACCTGCCCCATTCCCTGCGAGGGCTTTATAAAAGGCGGCAACGCACTTTTACCGCAGGATATAGCCTTTCTTTCCTGCGAAGATATGCCCGACAGCTTTCACGCAAGGTTTGACAGCAAGGGAAAGGAATACATATACAGGATTTACACAGGTGATGTGCGTGATGTTTTCTCGGCGGATACTGCGCTTCATTATCCCTATAAGCCCGACATTGAGAAAATGCGGAAAGCGGCTCGGCTTATAGTCGGCGAGCATGATTTTGCGTCCTTCTGCAAGGCGGAGGCTAAGGAGCATCTGCTATCAACCGTCAGAACCGTCTATTCGATAGATGTTGAGCAGACGGGCGATTTTGTCGAAATTAAAGTCTGCGGAAACGGCTTTCTTCACAATATGGTAAGAATTATAGTAGGAACTCTTATTTATATCAGCGAGGGAAAACGCACAGAGCAGGATATAATAAACGCACTTACAAAGCCCGACAGGGAGTTTGCCGGAAAGACCGTTTCCCCCTGCGGACTGTATCTCAACAAGGTATTTTACGAAAACGATGTTTAAATGAAAGTGGGGTAAATATGAAAGTACCCGAAAAGAATCCTCTTGAAACGGAGAAAAACAACGATATAAACGATGTTTCTCTTTACAGGAAAAAGAAGAAAAAAGCAAAGCGGATAAGAAACCTTATAATTTTGCTTGTTGTCATTCTGGCTCTTATTCCTGTATGGATATACCGTGATACGATATTTGAGCCTCTGCGTGGCATAGCGTCAAGAATATCCACCACTACGGCTCAGAGCGAGGGCTATCCCATTTCCCTCACCGGCAGGAACGATTATTCGTTCTGTCCGCTCGGTGACGGGTTCTCACTGCTCAGCGACACATATCTTTATTCGTATAACGAGAACGGCGGACAGAATTTTGCCTTACAGCACGGCTATGTTCACCCTATGACCGTTTCAAACTCAAAACGTGTGGTTATTTACGATAAGGGCGGTCACGATTTTTCTCTGTTCAACAAGACGAGCGAGATATTCAAGCAGAATATCCCCGATGAAGTCATAGTATCCGTTTTTCTCGGCAGCTCCGAGCATACAGCCGTTGTGACCTCCGGCGGAAGATACTCAAACGTTATCTACGTTTATGACGGTAGCGGAAAATGGCTGTATACACAGCGTTTCATTGACGATAACGTTATGCAGGTCGCATTCTCCGATGACAACAGGTTCATCTACGTTACAAGAGTGACCTCGGATAACGGCGATATTGTCACAAAGCTCTCAAAATACGATATTACGGGTGACGGCACTGAATTGTGGACGCAGACGATAAGCGACTGCGTGACGCTCTCGCTTTCGGTAAACGGCGGTACGCTGACCGTAACGGGCGACAGCGAAATACGCACATATAACACTGACAGCGGCGAGCTTATCGGCAATTACAGCTATCAGGGAACGATAGAGAACTTTGACGCTCTCTCATCAAAAAAGGCTTTTGTGCTTGATAATTATACAGACGGAGGAAAGAAGCTGATACTTCTTGACGAAAAGTGCGAGGTGACCGCACAGGCAGAGGTGTCATCCGATGTAAAGCGTATAAGAGTTGTCGATAACTCTGTCATTGTAATGACAGAATCGGATATAACGCAGTATGACTATTCGCTTGTGTCCGTGAAGAAAACTCTGCTCACAGACAGCTATTCGGATTTCATAAAGGTTGGCGGTTCAATACTTCTTATGGGGTATGACAGCCTTGATTGCATACAGCTTTAATTGCAGAAAGGAAGGACTATGGGAACTGAATTTTTCTGGTTTTATGATTTTATTCTTGCGGCTATACTTATAGGTATGATGTTTATAGGAGCGAAAAAGGGCTTTGTCCGTATGGTGCTGAGCCTGTGTGCCTTTGCCGCTTCATTTGTGTTAGCGCTTATGATAAGCAACGGCGTTTCGGGCTGGATATATGACAGCTTTATCAGCAAACCGCTTGAACAGACTATCTCGGCCTCTATCAACGATGCACTCGGCGACAACGTTGTTACACAGATAGGCAAGATAGATATGGAAAAGGCAAAAATAAACGGCAAGAGCATTGACAGCCTTGAGCTGAAAGCCGACAAGGCAGGCAAGGTAACCGTAAATCTCGGTAATGTGAACTTAAGCAGCACTGGCATAAGCAAGGTCGATCTTACCTCATTCGGCGTGGATAAAAACGTTGATTATTCAAATATCGATCTCGGCTCTGTGCAGATATACGAAAGTGATATTGAGAAGTACGGCATAGAGAATATGATACTTACTGAGGTTCTTGCACAGAATATCAAGAACAGCGAGGTTGCCGACAGCGTAAACGAAATAATAGATAAAGTCGGTGAAACCGTTCCTGCTCTCGACCTTAAAGGCAAGACGATAGAGGACATTGACAGCGGTACGATAAACAGCGTTGTTGTAAGCGTAGTGCAGTCGTCGGGCAATCCCGGCAAGGCTGTTCTTGACAACGTTGCAAAGCCCGTAGTGCTTGTACCGTTAAGAACGATCATATTTGTCGTTCTGTTCATTCTTATATTTATTATCCTCTCGATAGTAATAAAGGCGACATCCGTTATAAACAAGCTGCCGCTTATAGGAAAGCTGAATTCGCTTCTGGGCGGTGTTGCAGGACTTTTACAGGGACTTGTAATAGTGTTCATTGTTGTGATAATAGCCCATATGGCTGTTGAACTGACAAACAACACGCTTATATTCCTGAACGATATGACTATCAACAAGTCTTTTGCGTTCAGTAAAATATACAACTTCTCGTTCCTCGATTTCCTTAACTAAATACTCAGTTAACAAAAGAGAACTATAATAATAGGTAAGCTGTTAACAGCAGTGTTATTTTACGAAACCGCCCCTTCGCATAAGCGATAACAGCTTACAATACAATAAAAATACAAAAGAACCTAAAGAAAGGTTGGATATAAATGCTTTGCTCAAGATGTAAAAAAAGACAAGCGGTAGTTTTTATCTCGACAATACAGGGCAACGACAAGCGTGACGAAGGACTTTGCCTTATCTGCGCAAAAGAGCTCGGTGTTCCGCAGGTAAACGACTACCTTGAAAAAATGGGAATCAGCGATGAGGACCTTGAAGAAAGCTATAAAATGATTTTCGGTGACGTTGATGAAGAAACAGACGCAGACAGCGGTGCAGACGATGACTTCACACCGGGCGGCGCAGGCACAATGATGCCCTTCTTCAAGCGTTTTGCCGCAAACAAGGACAGTCAGACCGAAAGCGAAAAGCAAGACTTAAAGGACGATAAGAAGCACAATAAGAAAAAAGAGGAGAAAAAGAGAAAATTCCTCGATACCTATTGCACCAATCTTACCGCCAAGGCAAAAAAAGGCGAGATTGACCGTATAATCGGCAGAGAGAAAGAGATCTACCGTGTTATGCAGATATTATCCCGCCGTACAAAGAACAACCCCTGCATAATAGGCGAACCCGGTGTCGGTAAAACCGCTATTGCAGAGGGCATTGCTCAGAAGCTGGCGGACGGCGATGTTCCCTTCAGACTTCAGGGTAAGGAGCTTTATATGCTCGACCTTACCTCCCTTGTCGCAGGCACGCAGTTCAGAGGTCAGTTTGAAGGCCGTGTGAAAGCGCTTATTGAGGAGATAAAGACCGCAGGTAATATAATCCTCTTTATTGACGAGGTTCATAACCTTGTCGGCACAGGCGACAGCGAAGGCACGATGAATGCCGCAAATATCCTCAAGCCTGCTTTGTCAAGGGGAGAGGTGCAGGTCATCGGCGCTACAACGTTCAACGAGTACAGAAAGTATATCGAAAAGGATTCCGCGCTTGAAAGACGTTTCCAGCCCGTAACGGCAAACGAGCCGTCAATAGAGGATACTATCGAGCTTTTAAAGGGCATCAAGGAATACTACGAAGAATACCACAAGCTGTATGTCAGCGATGATATTTTAAAAAGCTGTGCCGTTCTCAGCGAACGCTACATTACCGACAGGTATCTTCCCGACAAGGCGATAGACCTGCTCGACGAGGCGGCGGCTTGCGCAAGCATAAACAGCAAGGAGCTTACCGAGTACGAACAGCTCAAAAAGAAAAACAAGGCTCTTGAAACCGAAGAAAACAACCTGTCCGCCGAAACCGAGAACAAGGATTATCAGCGTATTGCCGAGATAAAGACCGAGCTTGCTAAGAATACAGCCCGTATTGACGAGCTTGAGCCTATGATAAAGGAAGTACACGTTACAGAAAACGATGTCTGCAAGGTCATCGAGTTGTGGACGGGTATCCCGGCAAGCAAACTGCTTGAAACCGAATTCAAGCGTATCGCAAACCTTGAAACCGTGCTTAAATCAAAGGTAGTCGGTCAGGACGAAGCGTGCGAGCTTGTAGCCGCCGCTATAAAAAGAACACGAGTTCAGCTTTCCGCACGTCGCAGACCTGCTTCATTCATTTTTGTAGGTCCTCCCGGTGTCGGCAAGACCGAGCTTGTAAAGGTGCTTGCAAACGAGCTTTTCAACACAGTTGACCCGCTTATAAGGCTTGATATGTCCGAGTTTATGGAAAAGCACAGCGTTTCGAGAATCATCGGCTCGCCTCCCGGATATGTAGGATACGATGAGGCAGGTCAGCTCACCGAAAAGGTACGCAGAAAGCCCTATTCCGTAATTCTCTTTGACGAGATAGAAAAGGCTCATCCCGATGTAATGAACATTCTCCTGCAGATTCTTGACGAAGGTAAGGTGACCGATGCTCACGGCAGAACGGTCAGCTTCGAGAATACCGTAATCGCCATGACCTCAAACGCAGGCTCATCGTTCAATACAAGCGGTCTTGGCTTTGCAAAGAGCGAGGCGGATATTTCAAAGGACAAGGCGATGAAGGCTCTTGGCGAATTCCTTCGCCCCGAATTCTTAAGCCGTGTTGACGAGGTAGTAGTGTTCAAGCCCCTCACCCTCGATGCCTACAAGGGCATTGCCGGACTTATGATAGGCGAGATGAAAGAGCCTCTGCTCGAAAAGAACATAACGCTTAACGTCAGCGATGAGGCTTATGAGCTCGTTGCAAAAAAAGCGTCCGGCGGCAAGTTCGGCGGCAGAGATGTCCGCAAAGTTGTCCGTAAGGATATTGAGGACAAGGTAGCAAATATCATAGTCGAAGCCGACGGCAACATATCACAGATAGACGTTGACGCAGACGGCGACGAGATAAAGGTAACAGGCAAGTAAATAAGCAGGGCATTGCATTAACTCAGGCAGGTAATGCAATGCCCGTTTTATAATCGAAAGGATTACTATGGCAGTAATTATTACAGGCGGAACAGGAGCTATCGGCAGCGCTATGGCTCGTGCCTTCGCAAAAACAAACGATGTCGCTATAATCTACAAAAGCTCCGATGAAAAGGCCCGTCAGCTTGAAAATGAACTCGGCTGCACGGCATATAAGGCAGATGTTTCCTCCGCTGAAGAGGTGTCGGCTGCGGTAGAACGCATAGCGGCTGATTTCGGAAAAATAGATGTGCTTATCAATAATGCCGGCATATCCCAGATTAAAATGCTGAGCGATGTCACCGAGCTTGACTGGTACAATATGATTGATGTTCACCTTACGGGCGCATTCAATATGACAAAGGCGGTACTGCCTTTTATGATAAATCGCAAACAGGGAAGCATCATCAACATTTCATCTGTGTGGGGAGTATACGGAGCGTCCTGCGAAGTGCCTTACTCAACGGTCAAGGCAGGACTTATCGGCTTCACAAAATCGCTCTCCAAAGAGGTCGCTCCCAGCGGAATAACCGTAAACTGCATCGCCCCGGGAGTAATCGACAGCCCTATGAACAATGCTCACCTGTCGCCCGATGAGATGAACGAGCTTATCGCCGAAACTCCGCTCGGCAGGCTCGGCACACCCGATGATGTGGCAAAGGCGGCTGTTTACCTTGCCTTTGCAGGCTTCGTCACAGGTCAGATACTCGGAGTAGACGGCGGATTTTATTGATTAACTTAATACATTTGAGCTGTACCTTTTCGGTACAGCTCAGATTGTCGATAAACTGATTGTTATTAAAGCCCACACAGTGAAGTATATTGCCAACACCGCTTAAAACAGTTCCCATACCGACAAGTTATTGATAATTTCGTGAGTGCATCATTACAACTGCACTGACATTGGCTCTTCAAAAAACGCCACTAACCTGAGATATATGTACTAATATGCGGACATGTAGCGTTAAGCGTCCCTGATTTGACAGGATATACAATGTTTAGGTGATTATTCGAGTTCCACCCCCACCCCGACGGGGTGGGGGTGTGAGTAAGGAAAGAGGGAGCCACGAGGGAGAGAA
>OIEH01001002.1_pt1 | contig 11953 bp, 10 predicted proteins | sample 1604811 | NCBI WGS metagenome assembly OIEH01 (sample SAMN01760945, study PRJEB22395) | human gut metagenome | reverse complement strand
GAGCCGTTCGGACTTGACGAGGCATGGCTTGATGTTACCGACAATAAGAATATGAGCGGCAAAGAGATTGCACTCGAAATTAATCGCCGTATAAAGCAGGAACTCGGAATAACCGTAAGCATCGGAGTCAGCTTTAATAAAATTTTTGCCAAATTCGGAAGTGACTATAAAAAGCCTGACGCTATAACGGAAATCACACGGAAAAATTACAGAGATATTGTGTGGAACTGTCCTGCAAAAGACCTTTTGTATGTTGGCAGAGCAACGGGCAGAAAGCTTGAATCTATCGGCATTTATACGATTGGAGATATTGCAACTGCCGATGTTACACTGTTGCGGTCATATCTTGGAAAATGGGGCGACCTAATTTACGGCTTTGCAAACGGATATGACTCTTCCCCTGTTGCCCATATGAACGAAAACAGCGAGGTAAAGTCAATCGGTAACTCAACCACAACTCCGAAAGATATGGTAACCTTTAACGATGTAAAACAGGTTATATTCGTTTTGTGTGACAGCGTTTGCAGAAGAATGCGTGAACAGGGGTTTATGGCAAAAACGGTTTGCATTACGATTCGTGACAACGAGCTGATGTCATTCAACCGACAGCACACAACGGAAATCCACACAAATCTTACAAAGGATATAACAAATACGGCTATTGAGCTTTTCAAAAAAAGCTATAAAATGGAAAAGCCGCTTAGAAGTATCGGGGTAAGCGTTACGGATTTTATTCACGATGATCAGCCGCACCAGATGAGCCTTTTGCGTGATGAAAAGCGACTTATTCAGAACGAACAGCTTGACAAAACACTTGACAGATTAAAAAAGCGATTCGGCAATTATGCTGTTCGCCCTGCCGTTTTGCTTGATGACAAGGAGCTTTCGGATTTTAACCCAAAGGAGGATCATACAATTCATCCTGTCGGATATTTATGATAACGATGCATCTTAGGCGAAAAATTAAAGATGTTTCTCTGATTTTAAGGGAGGTAACAAGCTATGAAAAAGTATGTTAAAGTTACTGCCACATTTGATTGTGACGGAGATCTTATCCCCGAATATATTGTGTGGGATGACGGAAGGAGATACCGCATTGACAAAATTTCCGATGTGCGGTATGCGGCATCTCTCAAAGCAGGCGGTGCGGGAATACGCTACACCTGCCATATCCTCGGCAAAGAACGATACCTGTTTTTGGAGGAAAACAGGTGGTTTGTCGATACCAAACAATAAGCGGAGGATTATATGCATAAGGTCAAAGCAAAGGGAATTTTATCTGCCGCAAACGGCATGAACATTTACAGAGGATGCCAACACGGATGCATTTATTGTGACGCACGCAGTAAATGCTATCAGATGAATCACCGATTTGAAGATATTGAGGTGAAAGAAAATGCCCCGGAATTGCTTGAAAACGCTTTAAAAAGGAAACGCAGAAAATGTATGATTGGTACGGGTGCGATGAGCGATCCGTACATTCCTCTTGAAAAAGAACTGAAACTGACACGAAGATGTCTTGAAATAATCGACCGCTACGGATTCGGTGTAACCGTACATACAAAGTCGGCATCTGTTATGAGAGATATTGACCTGTTTACGAAAATAAACGATAAAAGCAAGGCTGTGTTACAGATGACGCTTACAACGGCAGACGAAAGCCTTTGCAGAATAATTGAACCGAATGTTTCCGTTACTAAAGAAAGATTTGAAACGCTCAAGGCATTTCACGAAAACGGTATTCCGAGTGTTGTGTGGTTTTCTCCGTTTTTACCGTTTATAAATGATACAAAAGAAAATATCGACGGACTTTTAAAGTATTGCATTGACGCAAAGGTTCGTGGAATAATATGCTTTGGTATAGGTCTTACTCTGCGTGACGGTGACAGAGAATATTTTTACAGCCGGCTTGACAAACACTTTCCGAATATGAAGGAACGATACATTTATACATACGGAAATTCATATCAGCTTACGAGCAGTAACAATAATGTTCTGATGAACAGGATTTCAGAAGTTTGCAGAAATCACGGAATTATGTTCGGAATTGAAAATGTGTTTTCGTATTTGCATAAGTTTGAAAGCAAAACCGAACAGCTAAGTCTGTTTGACGGAATATAGAAAAATAAAAAAGATATACGGCAGAAAATTTTACCGTATATCTTTTTTGTTTTAAGTATTCACTGTTTTACAAATGTGATTTCATAGTCGTTATATTTAAGCACAACAGCCGAAACTTTACCGTTCTTTTGTGTGAGTGCGGCGGAAGTATTTGTTCCGTCATCAAATGACAAATTGACTTTGTCCGAAGCTGACACGGTATATTTTCCGCTGTGAGTTCCGTCATCCGGACTTCCCGGCGAAAGCCATAAAGTAAAAGTGCCGTCATCGGAAAATGACATAGAACCCTGATAAGCGCTGTAATTTGTGTTGTAAACCTCACTCATTTCAACCTCATCACCGCTCGCATTCTTAGCACCTTCGGGAACCCATGCAGATGAGGTAAGCTCGGCGGTTACTGACGGTGAAAGCACATTAACGGCAACGATTGCCGCAATGATAAATATGCAGGCAGCAATAACCGATGAAATAATTGCTGTTGTTTTCTTTTTCTTATTCTTCTTTTTTACAGCCCTGTTAGCCTCAAATTTTGCATAGTCAGGCTTTTTAACAGATTTCTTACTCATTTAATCACCGATATTTTACTTAAAGGATACAATAATTCCGCCGTAGTTTACGGTAATTTCAGCAGGAACATCACCGTTCCATTTGGTTACGGCAGCAATAACATTTTTATCGTTGGAATATGTTATTACAACGGAGTCGCCCTCAACTATGTACGCACCTGAATTTGCCGAGGCACTTGTGATTCCGTCAATGAATGTTCCGTCCTCATTAAAAGTAAATCCGCCGCCTGAATAAGCAGAGCCGAAAAGATCTCTCAAAGAATATTCTTCAGAAGAATTTTCATCTTTTGCATAGTACGGAATAAGAGTTGCACTGAATTTTGGCTTTTGCTTCTCTCCGCTGATTGTCGGAACAACAATTTCACTGTCATTTGAAGATGTTTCGGCTGTGTATCCCTGTTCTGTCGGCTCTTGTGAAGCTTCACCCGATTTGGTTGCAGGCTGTGTGGTTTCGGATACAGAGTCGGAAACATTCTGTGTTAAGTTTGTATTACCGATGGTTGTTGAAGCAGCCACAGTCGGTACTGTTGTTGCCGAATTATTATTTTTACCCGAAAGATTCATAAACAGGATAACCGCACCTGCAATTACTGCAACAAGTACAACAACACAAATAATTATTATCAATGATTTTTTTGAACTTTTAACTGCGTGTTTACCGCTCATTTTGCGTTCTTCCTTTCTTCAGCCTCTTTTTTAAGCTTTAAAAGATAACTTCTTTTCATCATTTTTCCGTTATAGAAAATAAATTCATCACCGTCAGCCGATTCATCAATTTCAAGATCCGAATAATCTTCTACGACAGGCTCTTCATCATCACGGAACTGACCTTTGCGTCTGTTCTCCATTTTCTTATCAATTGTTTTGCTCTTTGAATCCTTGTCAACAATCATTGAATACATATTCTTATAAACTGCAGAATTGATTATAAAAGATAAAATTGACGGAACAATGAACAATGCAAGAACAATTGTGAAAATGATGAGCAGTACCGGAGTAAAACTGCACATAAGCACTGTTGCACAAACGAGGAATAAAATAAAAATTCCGAAAACTGCAAACAGATTGTGTTTAAGCTCACCGACTGTCATAAGTGCGCTGTTTTTGTAAATATCCTTCATCTTGATATCAAAAGTAACCGTCATAGGCGGAACATAGAAGAACATAAACAGAAAGAAAATTGCAATTAAAATACAAATAACAAGCGGAACATAAAACATTCCGTTCTTTGAACCGAGTCCGAGATAAAGCACAATTGAGTAGTAGCTGATAAAAACAGCGGCATACATCACAACGCCGTGTATGAGGAATCTAAGCAGATTTTCCTTTATTCCGCCTATGAAATTTGAGAAAACATCAACATTTTCCTCTCCCCTTACCATATGAGAAGTAACCTGAGTTACGCCGGCATAAAACGGAAAAAGCGGAATTATCGTAAGAAAATATATAAACATTGAATTAAGACCCGTAATGGTATTAATCAAAAAGAAAATTCCGAATATTACGGCAAACGGCAATGCAAAAAGCACATTCGTTAGCAAAAGTCGTGGTAAATTGTGAAACAATGACGAGAAAAACCCTGTCAATGCTACAGCGTTCTTTTCCGATGCCATAGCGCCCTCCAAAATTAGAAATTGAACGCTCCCGAAAACAAGCACCACAAAGCCGTGTCCAGCAAGGTTGAACAAAAGGTCATTATGAGTGCCGAAACAGATCGGGAACAAAAATCAATCACCTCATTTTTCAAAGAATTTGTTTGATGAGAATGACCGATTAAGCTGAAAAACATCTGTTTTGAAATTTCAAAAGCATATGCCGACAGCTTTACGAGTGCCAGACAGAACAAAAATGTTCCCGGCAACACAACAAGCAGATAAAAACCTGCTCCTTTAAGTGAATATGTAATAATAAGATATGCCGCAGTAAGTCCTGTTCCAAAGCCTTTAAATGCTGAAACAAACGGCAAAAACGGTATTCCCCACGGTGCAAGTCCCAAGAGGAATACAACTGTGAGAAATATAAAATCAGATGCAAAGCAGGCACAAAATGTGCTGACGGCATTCTGACCGAGCCTTGCATCAAGATTTGTAGTAAACAGAAAATCAAGGGAATCAAGCATTTGCTTATCGGCTTTTGATGCATAAATTGAACCGAAAACAAGTCCGGTAAGAAAAGCCGAAACAAAGATAAGCACCACGGAATATCGTCTTATAAAAAATCTGACATCAGACGGTGAAATTCCCTTTGATCTGCGAAAAAGATAACGTTTTTTAAAAGAAAATACAATGCTTTTCATAAAATACATTCCTCTCATTGGTTGTCCGTTAAAATATATGAGGAATGTATTCATTTTATGTTAAGGCAAAATTATTTGCCAAGCTCCTCTGCCCTCTTTGTACAAGCGTCCATGCCGTCAAGAACAGCCTCATAGAAGCCGTGTTCTTTAAGCTTATCCATAGCGGCAATTGTTGTGCCTCCCTTTGAGCAAACTCTGTCAATGAGTGTTTCAACAGGCTCACCGCTGTCACGGAGCATTGCTGCCGAACCCTCAAGAGTTGCACAGACAAGGTTCATGGCCTTGTCATAGTCGATTCCGCAATTCTTTGCGTAATCAGCCATAGCCTTTGCAAAAAGATAAATATAAGCAGGGCTGCTGCCGTTTACCGCAATTATTTCATTCATATGGCTTTCGTCAATATATTCGCAAACACCGCTGCCTGCAAACATATTGTAAACGATTGTTTTGTCATCATCGCTGATATTCTCAGACGGACAAAGGGCTGTTGCACCCTTTTTGAGCAAGAGAGGCGTATTAGGCATAACCCTTACAACAGGGCAGTCACACTCAAGACCTTTTCTTACATATGCAATAGATATGCCTGCGGCAATTGATACTACGGTTTTGGCTGTTGTAATGCTGTTTTTGAGGGACTCAAGAACTTCGGGATAATTCTGCGGCTTGACTGCAAGAACAACAATTGAGCTGTTCTTTGCTATTTCATCAGCAGATGTCATTACATTTGCACCCATATTTTTCATAGCGGCACACTTTTCTTCGCTTACATCAAAAACATTGATAAAATCAGCCTTGCCGTCGTTTTGTGCCATAAGACCTTTTATAATGGCTGTTGCCATATTGCCTGCGCCTATGAAACCTATTTTTTTCATTTTAAGACCTTCTTTGCAAAAATTAATATCAGATACCGAAACTCGGGTTTGAGTAACATGAGAAATGGAATTTGTGATAATTGTGCTGACCGTCACGGTCATAATCGCCGTAGAGGAAGGTTTCCGCCTCGTCAACTCTTCTGTACAAAAGTCCCCAATAGCAAGAACCTGCCGCATGGTGGTACTGCAAAAGTGCATCAATAAGGTTCTGCTTATTGACATTATTCAAATCTCTTGAACCGCCCGAAGCAGAAACATAGTCCTTGTGAATATATCCTGTTGTGCCGTTTGAAAGCTTAACTTTATACCAGTTTGTGTTATAACGCTTGCCGTCAACAAATTTAAGTTTTGTTCCGTAGTTCATACGGGTAACAACGGAGTAGTTAGTTCCTGCACCTCTTCTGAGGTTTACATCTGAACCTGTAACCGTACCCGAAGCGCCTGCTTTGATAGTACCGCTTGAACCTGTGTTCAAGAGAACAGACTGAAGTTCGGAATCATTGTAGAACACACCGCTGCCTACATTGTATGCAAAGCACACAAGTGCGTCAAACTGTCGCTGATTGAACTTTATGCCGTTGTTTACAAGGTAGGAATTTGTTGTGGTGGTATATCCGCCCTTGTTCACGGTCTGGCAAAGATAAGCATATGCCTGATTTGAAGTTATGTTGTTGTAGAACTGTTCGCCTGAAATTACAACCTTGCCGTAACCGAGTGTAGGATCGGTTGTAATGCTGTCTGCTGTGACTTTCGAGAGAAATCCCTCATAGTTTGCAATAAGCTTGATTACCTCATCACTCGCTCTGCGCTCAGCACAGGCTGTGGTGGTTTTATTGGTTGTTGAGGTTACAAACACCTCGCCCTCACCGCCGCCTGCCGTGGTGTAATACTTTGATTCGGTTTTAAATTTAGAATATGCCTTAACAGACCATTTGCCTGATTTTGAAAGCTTTTGTGTACCTGTCCAAATATAGGAGTTACCGTCTTTAACCTTGCTTGTTGCGGTTACCTTATAAGAGGTTGAGCCGTTTGTAACTACAAAATACACGCCTACCCTGCCTGTGTCGGTAATAGCCTTAAAGCTTACATTTGAATTAAGCGGAGCGGAGTTTGGTGACGCATAGCAGAAACGCACACTCTCCCTCGGCATAACATGTATAAGACAGGTTGCCGCACCGTATGATGTTGAGGCAGTGATTGTTACATAGCCCTTGCCTACCGTGTCAACTACACCGTTCTTAACTGTTGCAATCTTTGTATTTGAACTTGACCATGTGACGCCTCTTGTGCTTGATTTCAAAAGCATTGACTTCTGCCACGGAAGATTTACATTGCTGTTGGATATATTTACCGATGAGCCGGATTTTACGGTAATTTTGCAGGTCGCAGAATGTGAACCGCTTTTCGCAGTAATTGTTGCAGAGCCTGCTTTCTTGGCTGTTACAATACCACGAGAGTCAACGGTTGCAACTCCTGTATTTGAGCTTGACCATGAAACGCTTCCGGACGCTGTTGCAGTAATTGCAAATCTGTTGCCTGTGAAAATTGATTTGCTTGATACGGAAAGTTTAACAGATGAACCTGTTGACGGTTTTGCAGTTGTAGGCCGAGTCGTTGTAGGCTGTGTCTGACTGTTCATCTTAACATAGTCTTTCTTTACATAGCCTGTTTTTGAATTTGATGTAAGCTTAATATGATACCAGTCACCGTTATAAAGCTTTGTGCTTACAAAAGTAACCTTTGTATTTACTCTCATACAATCAACGACAGAATATCTTGTACCGGCACCGCTTCTGAGATTTACATAATCGTCTGTTATATAACCGCTTACGGTTGACGCTGACGCAGTCGGCCGAGTTGCGGGTTGTGTTGCCTTTGTTGTAGGTTGTGTTGCCTTTGTTGCAGGTTTGGTTGAACTGTTCATTTTTACATAGTCTTTCTTTATGTAACCTGTTTTAGCAGTTGAAGTAACCTTAACCTTATACCAGGCGGAGTTGTAGAGTGAAGTGCTTACAAAAGTAAGCTTAGTATTTTTTCTCAGGCAATCAACAACAGAATAATTTGTGCCTGCTCCTCTTCTGAGATTTACATAATCATCAGAAACATAACCTGTTACGCTTGATGCCGTTGTCGAAGAACTTACGGCAACATATTCCTTTGTAACATAGCCTGTCTTTGAATTTGATTTAAGCTTGATTTTGTACCACTTTGAGTTATAGAGCTTTCCGTCAACAAAAGTAAATTTTGTGTTCTTTGCCATACAGGTTATAACCGAATAATTCGTGCCTGCACCGCTTCTCAGATTTACATACGACGCATTTATATAGCCTGATGCGCCTGCTGATACGCTTGCGGAAACCTCCTCGGTTGATTGAGCCGCATTAGCCGAAAATGCAGTTATTGCAACAGCACCTACCGATACTGCCATAAGAACCACAAGGGCTATGCAGACTATGCGAACAAACAATTTTTGCTTTTTCATTTAAGTCCACCTTCTCAAAACTTCTTTGAATTATAATTACTTGTGAAAATTACCGAATATTTTACCTCTTAATCTGCGAACATACTGCATAACAAATACGGTAATTGCATAATCATAGAGCAAAAAGAAAATATTTCCGGCAATCAAAAATGCCCACGGAACATAAAAACCGAAAACGGTAAATTCATCTGTCGGAATTGACAACAGCCATGTTGCGACAAAGAACGAACCGATGGCGGCAACATTAAATACCGCAAACTTGAGTATGTATTGAACTGCCCTGTTTTTGATTTTAAATTCAAAAGCGCCCTTTAAAATCGGATAATAGCCAAAGAGTGCGATGAAATATATAACAGCCTCTTTATCGCCGGCAAGAAGCGTTGAAAGCACGGCAGTTACACAAAACACACCGATTGCCCATCCATAGCCGTATTCAACAACTATGCAGGAAATGAGAATTCCTGCAAGACAGGGCAAAGCGTATGTTCCGATTGGAACAAGAGATGTCATCATCATAAAAACGAGTGAGAGCGCCGCAATAATTCCGCAAACCGCAATACGCATTGTCCCCTTTTTGATACCGTTTTTCTTCATATTAACATCCCATTCTGCAACAATCACACAAGCAGTTTGCACACATCATTCCTGCACAAACATCGCAGAAGGATGAGCCTGTTGCGTTAGGATTTGTTTGAGTATAACCGCCGTAGTTGTATGCTCTCTGGTTCTGCATATTGTTAAGAGCGGCTCGGTATTCCGTGTTGTTGGGGTCCATATTGCACGCAGTTGTGAAATATGAAAAAGCCTGTTCAGACCAACCTCTGCGGTATGCAATCATACCCTTGAGATAATGCCATTCGGCGGTTCTCATCGACTGTGCTGTGTTTTCAAGAATCTGATCGGCCTGATCAAGAAGTCCTCTCTGAATGTAAATTCTTACATTGTAGAACTGTGAGCTTGAAGAATTTGCGTTATATGACGAACTGCCTGTTGAGCCTGTACCCTTACCCTTCTGACGCATCTGATTAATCATATCGTATGCCTCATTAATCTCCTTCATTTTCTGCTCCGCAACATCCGCAAGAGGGCTGTCGGTGTAGTTATCGGGATGATATTTTTTAGCAAGGTTTCTGTACGCTGCTTTTACTTCTTCATCGGTAGCTGTTTCAGACACACCGAGAACCTCATAAGGATTATTCATTATTGACCTCCGTATCAAGTTTGCTTGTTACTCTGTTTTGTGATGCAGGGAACCCCAAAAGCATCATATTATCTAAAATTCCCTTAAAATCGGTAAAGTTCAAAAGATTGTAGGCATCATATGCCCTTGCAAGTGACTGATTCAGCACCGCTTTTATAAAATCCGATGATTTTACCTCACCTGTTTTCTTGTTTACAAACGGATTAAATCCGTTTGATTTGATATCTTTTTCTATATCATCTGCGGCATCGACAAGATAAATCCACCTGCCGATATGATAGCCGAATTCATAGAGAACTCTTTTTTGAATTTCATCATGAGCCTCAGCCGACAATACAGCAGCGAGCATTAATGCCGTTGGATGAGCCGACATATCTACAGACGGCTTTTCAGAATGTTCTGCATCATACTGCATTTTCATCATATCAGAAACCGCTTTGTCCATATCGGGATACTTATCTGCCGCCTTTTTCCTCTGATGAGAAAAGAAAGGCTTTATGATTCTGCACAACAGCTTTTTAAAAAATCCGCTGTCCTGAATATCATCAATAATTTTATAATAAACCGATATCATTGAAAATGCGGCAGCCTTTCTGTATGCGTCACCCGAATCTGTTGCAAACTTGCATTTTTTAAGAGGATTACAGGTGCATCTGCCGTCCTTAAAGCCTTTGCATGAACGGTTAAGCGACATTAAAAGCATTGCATAAAATGTGCAGTCATAGCTTAGCGTAAATCTTGTAAACACGGAGTAATCCTTACCCATTTGCCTGCAAAGACCGCAATACACAGCCTTATAAGCCTCGGATTCACGAACAAGCAGTTCGCTCTTTTGAATCTGCAAATAACCAAACACGGATTTTCTCCTTTATACAATAATACATAGTATATTGTACAACAAAACAGAGTTAAAAGCAACAGAATAACGGTATATTCTTTGGATAATCAGCCAAAATGAGCTAATTAACGGGAAATGTTGCAAAAATTTTCTTCTCATATTATAATCATAGTGCAGATGTTCTCTTCTGTTAAGAATTGAATGTAAAAAATCATTTGCAAAACTAAAAAGGAATTTGCATATTATGAATGTTTACGATTTTGACAAAACGATTTACTATGGGGACTCAACAGCCGACTTCTATTTATTCTGCCTTAAAAGGCATAAAAAAATACTCACTCTTGCCCCATCGCTTTTGGGAGCATTTTTAAAATTCTATGTATTCAAAAAAGGTACAAAAACTGATTTTAAAGAAAAAATGTACAGATTTCTTACCTATTGCGATACTGAAAAGGATGTAAATGATTTCTGGAAGGAATACATAGGAAATATAAAACCGTTTTACCTTGAACAAAAGAAAGATGATGATGTAATTATTTCGGCATCGCCCGAATTTTTGCTGAAACCCGTTTGCAAAAGGCTCAAAATAAAAAACCTTATGGCGTCAAAGGTAGATATGCACAGCGGAAAATATTCGGGTGTAAACTGTCACGGCAAGGAAAAGGTAAAACGATTTTATGAGGCTTTTCCTGACGGAAAAATTGACAATTTTTATTCGGACAGTTACAGTGATTCGCCGCTTGCGGAAATTGCAGAAAAAGCTTTTATGGTTGACGGCGACAAGGTTGAATGTTGGATATTCTTTAAATAATTTTTACGGAGCAGAAATCTGTTCCGTATTTTTATTTTTTCGGGTTGCCAAAACATTGAGCTGTGTTTGTGTCCGACAAGTGTTTCAGCGGTTTTATCTGTTTAAACAGAAAAGGCTTGATACACATGGTATCAAGCCTTTTCTATGGTGCGAGTGACGGGACTTGAACCCGTACGTCGTGAAACACACGCCCCTCAAACGTGCCTGTCTGCCTATTCCAGCACACTCGCATTTATTAGATTTTTGTCGGTTTCTCAACTCAACAATCAAGATTATATCATAAGGCATTTAACTTGTCAACACATATTTGAAAGTTTTTTCAATTTTCTTACATAATTTTTTCTCTATCTGCAAAAAACGCATAAAAACTGAAACTTTATGCTTTTACAAAAATGACATCGGGATAGGCTGTATCCCGACATCATCCTATTTTTTGGCAATCAGCCGAGAATTTTTTCTGCAACTTTTGGCAATTCATCGAACGAACTGATTGTATATTCGGGATTTTCCGTTGTACCGAATCCGTATGATGCAAACACGAACGGTATTTCTGCATCTTTGGCGGCAAGCTGATCACCGATTGTATCGCCGAGATACACAGCCTTATCAATGCCGTTACGCTCCATAACAAGCTTTATATTCTCCCCCTTTGTCTGATTGGTTCTGCCCGACATTTCAAAATCGGAGAAATATTTTTCAAGCTTATGAGCAAATAAAAATGCCTCTATATATCCGCATTGACAATTGCTGATTATGCCGAGAAAAT
>OIEH01001001.1_pt1 | contig 11956 bp, 13 predicted proteins | sample 1604811 | NCBI WGS metagenome assembly OIEH01 (sample SAMN01760945, study PRJEB22395) | human gut metagenome | reverse complement strand
AACAGCGAAGAAAGATAAAGAAGCAAAATTGCGCAACGCTGTTTATGGTAACTTGAAGCTGATGAGAAAGACTCTTAGTGCTGAACAGTATGCCAAGTATGCCGCATTGATGAACATCACTTTACAGAATAAAGGTATTGAACTGAATAAGTTAAATGAGTAATATGCAAAAGAGAGAGAGGGTGGAAGCCAGTTTGGGCTTCCACTTTTTTTATCCCATTATTTAATAGTCACCATCGTAGCTCCAAATCCATATTCCTGGAAAGAAGCATCCTGATAACGGCAATTACTATATTTCCGTTTCAATTCATCAACGATAGCTTTCCGAAGCACACCATCTCCTTTGCCGTGAATAAAGACAATCTTCTGCTCACGTTTGTTCTTATAGACTTCCATCACTTCGCGAAACTTATCCAATTGATAGTTCAGTATTTCAGCATTACCCATTCCTTGAGTATCATCCAGTAGAGAGTCGATATGAAGATCTATTTCAACAATCTCACTCTTTCCACCATGAGCATGATTCGGTTTCACAATAGGTTGTGATCTGGGCTTATCTACAGATTTCTTCTGCAGCAAAGCCTCTTGAAGTTCTTCTGCCGAAACATATACTTGCTTGGTAGGCATATCATCTTTCACAATGTCATAAATCAACGCCGGTTCTTCGAAGAAATCAGAATCGCTAAAGGTATGAAGTTTATAGAACTTCACGGTATCAATCCGTATTTCCACACTGACAGCCGGTTTGATAGCCGCAGGCTTACCATCCTTGAAAGCAATCAACTGAACGGCCACCCGCTCCATATCATTCAGTACATCCTTTGTGAACTCCTCCAACAACAATTTCGTATTAGGTTCTACCAACCCGTGCGAACGGTTCTTCCAAGCTTTTCCTTCTGCACTCAAATAAGTGTAATACAAATAATAATTGCTATCATTTACCAAATAAGTTTCGAAAGGAGTAGTCATCATAGCCTTTGCATCTTCAGGCACATAAGCCAGAAATACATTCAGCGCATCTCCTCCCTTCACTTCCGGCTGGCGTTGAATGACGGGCATCTCCGGTTTTACCGGTTTAGCAGGTTCCTCTTGTTTCGGAGCAGAAGAAGTCGGCTTACGCTTCAAATTATAGTCATCCGTTTCAATTACTACACACTCACGTATCGGCATCGGAATATCAAATCCATCCGCATCTTCCACCAACACAAAATCCTTTCCCTGGAATCCGGTTACGATTCCACCGCCTACCTCACTAAGAAAGCGTACTTTATCTCCTATTTTCATTATTTCAATTCAATTTAAGTTCAAACTAAAAACAAGTAACAAAGATAGATATTTCTATGAGATTACAGGAGAATTCACTTTTAAAAACAAAAGATATCTCCTTATTTATATTTTTGTTCTAACTTTGCCTCATAAATCAAATAATTCTCTTTTACAATCATTATTTACAATCACAGAAGATGAATCAGTCTATTAAAGTCATAGCTTTCGACGCAGATGATACACTTTGGAGCAACGAACCTTTTTTTCAGGAAGTTGAAAAGCAATATACAGACCTACTAAAGTCTTATGGGACTCCGAAAGAAATTTCGACCGTACTTTTTCAAACAGAAATGGGAAATCTGAAATTACTCGGTTATGGAGCTAAAGCCTTTACCATCTCTATGGTTGAAACCGCATTACGTATAAGCGAACAAAAAATCACCGCCAATGACATTCAGAAGATTGTTCATCTGGGCAAATCATTGCTCCAACTGTCAATCAATCTTTTGCCCGGAGTAAAAGATACGCTTAAAACGCTGAAGGAGAGTGGAAAATACAAGCTTGTAGTTGCCACTAAAGGAGACTTACTGGATCAAGAAAACAAACTGGAACGTTCCGGATTATCACCTTATTTTGATCACATCGAAGTGATGTCCGACAAAACAGAAAAAGAGTATATCCGTATGTTGAACATTCTACAAATTACCCCTTCCGAACTTTTAATGGTGGGAAATTCGTTAAAATCGGATATTCAACCTGTGCTTACACTCGGCGGATACGGAATACATATTCCTTTTGAAGTAATGTGGAAACATGAGGTAGTAGACACATTTACACACGAACGTATGAAACAAATTAAAAGATTCGACGATTTATTGCCTTTGCTTACGGATACAGCAACAGTTCATTTTTAACCCATAATGAACTGTTTATACCTTTCCTTTGCCCAACTTAATAGAGCCTCATCTACAAAAGTTTCCGGCTGAAACCATGTATGTTCGATAGATATACTTTTCTTCTGAGGGCCCTTGTTCCAGTTTCCTATCACCTGCCCCTCATGAAGAACAACCGGATAAAACAGACCATTATTCGTAAATGCTTTTGCATAATGCTCTTTAGGCAAAACGTCTGTCCGGTCTTTATACCCAAGCAAATACTCATCATAAGAAGGAAGAAGATGTAAACTTCCGGAGACTTTTCCGCGAGTCCGACAATCTTCATGAATATACCATGTCTGTCCATTCCATTCTTCCGCAGTCAATTCTGAATCAATCAGATAGATAGCTTGCCTTGCTTCAGTAACAGGCAGTCCCGACCACCAGACAAAATCTTGTAAAACAGCGGGAGCATGACTCCGAAAATAGCTTCTGGCCAAACGAGCCAAAGATTCATCTTTTGTCAGTTCGGGCATTGGCGGAACACGTTCTTCCAAAAGCGCATACGTGCATTTACTTCCTTTATCTTCTCCACTACAGACAATACCTACCTGTTCTGCCCGCGCCATAAAGCGGGTCATACGATGATTATCCGCCACAATTCCCAAACGGCTAAAATGTTCAGCAATCTCCTGCCTTGTCAGACTCTTTTTTCCACTAAGAATCTTTTCCAGTAACCGATAGCTTTTCGCATAAAGTTCTTCGGAGATATCCAGATTATGCCCTTTCGCATAAGATTCATTGGCAGCTATCACACGCTCGGCAGAAAGTTTCAACATCCATCGGATATCCTCTGCCGCTACCAGATGCCATGTCGGACGCATTACATGGGTCCGCAAAATCTCACCCTCGCGTAGCGCTTTCTCCACAGTCTGAATCGTTGCCGACTTCAAACGCATTCCTACTGCCCACTTTACCATGGAATAATTCTGCGCCTGCATGGCTCCCATCCAAGACACAAGTTCCTTCGGTTGAGTAAAAAGAGGACTTAACAACTGTTGGTTGAGTAAACGTATATTCGGTATTTTCATTTGCTCCCTTTCTAAATATAATTGTAATTCGTCACCAATATAGCATTTATTTTAAATACAATTGTAATTTCTTGAGATTTTATCCTCTACTTCAAATACGATTGCAATTTCCCCCATTCTAAATTTTCTATTGTTTTTCTGACTTTATAGCTGCATATATACCAATTTATGTCTATTTTTGTCATCTCAAACCAAAGAATAATAGATATGATGCTCTATAAACTCATCCCTCCCTCAACGGTAACAGCAGCTATCCAGTTGCCGGCTTCTAAAAGTATCAGTAATCGTGCATTAATCATCAATACATTGGGTAAAGGAACGTATGTTCCTGAAAACCTGTCTGATTGTGACGATACACAGGTGATGATAAAGGCTCTCACCGAAGGGAAAGAGATGATTGATATCATGGCTGCGGGCACTGCTATGCGTTTTCTTACCGCCTATTTAAGTGTGACTCCGGGAGAACGGACCATCACAGGAACAGCACGTATGCAGCAACGTCCGATACAGATATTAGTCAATGCTCTTCGGGAGTTAGGAGCTGAAATAGAGTATACCCACAATGAAGGGTATCCTCCTCTATGTATCAAAGGGGCAGAGCTGAAAGGAAATGAAATAACACTGAAAGGAAATGTCAGTTCCCAATATATATCTGCTTTACTGATGATAGGTCCGGTACTCAAAGACGGTTTGACGTTGCATTTGAGCGGGGAGATTATTTCCCGTCCATATATTAATCTTACATTGCAACTGATGCAGGACTTTGGAGCCAAAGCCGCATGGACTTCTCCAAGCAGTATTTCCGTTGCTCCACAACTCTACCAGAGTATTCCTTTCAAAGTGGAAAGTGACTGGAGTGCGGCTTCCTATTGGTATCAGATTGCTGCCTTGTCTCCCAAAGCAGAAATAGAATTATTAGGATTGTTCCGTAACAGTTATCAGGGTGATAGTCGGGGAGCAGAAGTTTTCTCACGTCTAGGTATAACTACCGAATTTACATCGCAAGGTGTGAAACTGAAAAAAACAGGCAAAGCACCGGAAAGGTTGGAAGAGGACTTTGTCGATATTCCGGACTTGGCACAGACGTTTGTCGTTACTTGTGCCTTGCTGAATATTCCTTTCCGTTTCACAGGACTACAAAGTCTGAAAATAAAAGAAACTGATCGTATTGCCGCATTGCGCACCGAGCTTAAAAAGTTGGGATATGTTATTGAAGAAGAAAATGACAGCATATTAATGTGGAATGGCAAACGATGTGAACCGGAGGAAATTCCGGTGATTGACACCTACGAAGATCATCGTATGGCAATGGCATTTGCTCCGGCAGCTATCTGTCATCCTAATTTGCTTATTGCCGATCCGCAGGTGGTCACCAAATCATATCCCGGATATTGGGAGGATTTGAAGCAGGCCGGATTTCAGGTGATAAACGAAGGATAATCTCCGGACATTGTGGAAGATTTCAATAAATATACTTCCCATATCAACTACTCCCCTATTGTAGATTTCGTATTGCAACAGGGGAAGCAGACCTATTATAAGAAAGGAGAATACTTTTCCCGTCAAGGAGAAGTATGTAAAACAATGGGGTTCGTCAGTTCCGGTTCTTTCCGGTACTGTTGTACTAACAGTGCAGGCGAAAACAGCATCGTAGGATATACTTTCGATCATTCTTTTGTTGGCAACTATCCGGCTTTTCAGTTACAAGACAAATCCAATGTAGATATACAGGCTTTATGTGACTGCTCGGTATACGTAATCAATTACCAGCAAATGACAGAATTCTATAATACCAACGACGCTCACCAAAAGTTGGGACGTCGCATTGCAGAAACTTTGCTGTGGGAGGTCTACGACCGGATGATTTCAATGTACAGCCTGACACCGGAGGAACGCTATCTCAAAATTATCAACCGTTGTCCCGACTTACTGAAACTGATTACTTTAAAAGAACTGGCTTCTTACCTTCTTATTCGTCCTGAAACATTAAGCCGTATCCGAAGAAAAGTCGTACAAAAGTAAATTCTTGATTTCAGTCAAGAGTTTATTTATTCCCTACCCCTACTTTTGCGGACAAATAAAGTATACGGTATTTCATGAAGAAAATTATAATTATAGGTGCAACCTCCGGCATCGGCCGTGGATTGGCAGAAATTTATTCTCAAGAAGATTTCCTTATCGGCATTACCGGCCGTAGAGAAAATCTATTGAAAGAGGTATGCGCCCATGACGAAGACAAACTATTCTATCAAGTGTGTGACATCACCGACACGCAATCCACTATTTCATCCCTTGAGACACTCATTCAAAAAATGGGTGGAATGGATATACTGATTATCTGTGCCGGTACCGGAGAACTAAACCCTGAACTATCCTACCAACTGGAAGAGCCCACCTTACTAACTAACGTGATAGGATTCACCAACATCGCAGACTGGGGATTCCGATATTTCGAACGGCAAAAAAGCGGGCATCTGGTTACTATCTCCTCCGTTGTAGGCAGGGGGAGGGGGGCTGCCCCCGCCTACAATGCATCGAAAGCCTATCAAATCAATTATATGGAAGGACTACGGCAGAAAGCTACCAAATCTCACTATCCTATTTATACTACCGATATTCGCCCCGGATTTGTAGATACTGCCATGGCAAAAGGAGAAGGATTGTTCTGGGTTACTCCTGTTGATAAGGCTGTGAGGCAAATAAAAAAGGCTATTTCTAAAAAGAAAAAAGTAGCTTTTATCTCTAAAAGATGGAAATATGTGGCTATTCTATTTCGTCTTTTGCCATCTACTATTTATTGCCGGATGTAACGATAGATACCCCACAGCCAACCACATAGGAAAGAAAGAAACTTTCATGGTTTTGCACTCTTAATAGAGGCAGTCAATGTAAATTCACTACATTTGCATCTTACAATCTATTAGTCATTAGATAACAATATTATGCGCCAAAATAGTGTAGTAGTAATCTAAAAATAATGACATTTTGTTTGAAAGAGAATTCTTGCTGACAAAAAAGGAATGTGATAGTAGGAATGTACAAATTTTCTACAAATACGAATAAGTGTAGTAGGTTTGTACACAGTCACTCCATTTCAGAGCTCTTTTGTTGAAGAGGCTGTCATTCTGGCACAGCAATCAAAGTTTTCTATAACTTCAATATTCAAGCATTCTTGAACAATACGATTCGATTCAGATAATGTTCCACCTATAACAAGGACAACCTCACTATCTGGAATTTCTCCTTTTACAGAAGCTTCTGCATCCAAAATAGATTTGTATTTTACACATTGGAATAATCCACGAAGAATATCTGCATCTGGTGCAGACTTTGGTTTTACTTCCACAACAACATTAGCCTTTGGAAAATAAACATCTAATTTATCCCCTGACAGCAAAATGTGTTCTGTGACACCTTTTTCCCTACTCATTATGTCTATTGACTTGGGATGACTAGCGATATACTCTTTTAATCGTTTATGTTCTGGACTTTCTCCTCCAAAGCTTGCACCTGAACGGATTTTCAATTCATCTTCCTTGCTTATGCTTGGCTTTAAACCAAGAGAAGCCAACACCCAATCCCATCTGTCATAATTAAGAGCATTGTTGTTTTCATTATCAACAACAATGCGTTTTTCATCACTATCCATCTCATCGTATTTTGGATGAACATAACTAAAACCTTCTGACGGAAGACCAGTAGTAACATTATTGACCAAAGCGTTCAATGTTGGAATGTATTCGCCTGTTTCTTCCTCCAATTGAATAAACACATTTTCAATACACCCCAATGGATGACCTATTTGAGTGAATCTGCCATCCTTATAGCCTAGCATTTTATTAAGATCTCCATAGGTATGGTCAGTCTCTTTTTTTTTCGCCCAACAAATAAGAATTGGAATAATTCGTCTTACCAAATCAGGAGTTTTCTCCCCCGTACATTTTTCATCTATAATATAAGAATAATTTTTCATTGTGGATACAAATACTGATTCTTTATCTGTTATAATCTCTTGTTTGTTTCGCAAGGTCGTTGATACTCTTCTTTGATACGTTGAAACGACAATTAGGCGAAGAAGCTTCCATGCGCTTAATTCTAAACCCTGCATCATGCATGGCCAAAATAAGAGTGCCATTGCTGACATAATTAATAGCCCCTTCGGTTTCTTTCTGGAGATAACTTTCTACCAGATGTTTCAAACCATAAGAGCTAGATTCCTCATTGATGGCCTTAATAGGTCTCAAAAAGCAAGCGACAACATCACGAGCCGCATTTAGTTCCAATTCATTGAAATCTTTGATATGCAATGGACTTGTTACGTTAAATCCTCCTGTGCTAAGTCCCAGAAGCTCTTCATCATTCTCATAATTTGAGAAATCATAATGCAAATTAGAATAGAATTCGACTGTTGCCATAATATATTTATTTGTTCCTGTAATATTTCAAATATCAAAAGTCTTAGTCTTTATATAAATCCATTGACTCCTGATATATCTTGCATATCTCATCAACCGAATCTTTTGGTTCCAGTACCTTGATTCTATTGACACGAGATACAATTACTGTTCTGAATTCATGACTTTCATCATCAAAAATCAACATACAATGACAAAAATAACATTAAATTCTAACAGTAGTACCAGTTTTGGTGACATATTCTATGTAATGGATCAATTTCTGTGTCTGGAGCATGGTTACCGCCATTCCTTTTACATCCGTGCCACCTGCTGCCAGTCACTTTTTATCTGTTTCCTTAAAATGACTTCTCATTCGCCATCTTCCACATGTTGAGAAAAGATGCTTTGCTAATTTCCACTATTTTATCCCAATTCAATCGATCTGCATGATCGGAAGGCTGGTGATAGTCAGGATGCCCGTCAGTATGATACCAAATGATCGGAATATTGACTTTGGCAAACGAACCGTTATCACTTCCTCCTATCGGATGATCCCAAGCGCGATAATCCGGTTCCAGCTGTAAGCCGTGTTTTTTGATATCCTCTTTCAGCCAATCACCAAAAGCCGGATGAGCGGCTGTATAGAAATAGACAACATGTTTAGGCTGTTGAGGTTTGTTATTACGACCAATCATGTCGAAGTTCAAATATCCTTTTATTTGAGACAGGAAAGGACAGGTTTGCACAAAATATTTAGAGCCTAGCAATCCTTTTTCTTCTCCATCCCAAAAAGCAAAGATTACATTCCTTTCGGGTTGCTGTCCACTGGCAAGAAAGGCTCTCGCTATCTGCAACACTGCCGATACACCGGAAGCATTATCATCAGCACCGTTGTATATTTGATCGCCGTCGAGTGCAGGATCGATGCCTAAATGATCGAAATGAGCCCCTACAATCACATATTCTTTCGTGTTTTTACCAGGAATCATTCCCAATACATTCCTCATAGAGAGCTTCTGATGGACTTCCTGTTTCAGTTTGGCAATGGAATCAGGATGTACTTCCAAGCGCCCTTTTTTCTGGCGTTCTTTGCGATAAGCATCAAAAGGCTGGAAATAACTGTCAGTCAAAGGTGGTATTCCCATCCATTGCAATAAAGAGGCAATATACTCCGAGGTCACACGTGAACCGTGAAAACCTGCCTCACGACCTTGCAACTCATCGCCTGCCAAAAAGTTGATAGTAGCCTCGGCGGAGGAACGGTTGATCGTATTTAACCCTCTCTCAATAGGAGATTGGGCAAAAGTCATGTTTCCAACAAACAGAAATGCTAATAGTAAATAATTTCTCTTCATTATACTTCAAATATCTTAAGTCGTTTTTCATTTATTGATAAGGCAAAGTTCAATTCACCCGCCAATGTTTATTCTGTAGTATAGTCTCGTCACAATCTGCCGCTCCCGGATTATTCTTGTACATAATCACGCATTTATCATAATAAGCGGGATATCCTGTAATATCCGGCAAAGTATTAAAGATATTATTAAGTTGATCTTTATCCAATTTGTTATAACGGCAATCAAGTTTTCTCAATTCATTATTCATTGGGATAGACAAACTTTTTAATTGATTGTTATAACAATCCAAATACCACAGTTTTTTATTACCAGATGTATCAAGGTCTGTCAATTTGTTAGAGCTACAATATAATTCAGTCAATGACATTAACTTGTTCAAAAAGTCCAGTTTTCGAAATACACATCCTTCAATATGCAATACAGTAATCATATTATCATCATCTACTTCCAAAGCCGACAACTGCGGTGTACCGGTTAACTCTACCGTATGTAATGCTGGTAACTTTTTCAATGAAAGTGAAGTTATTCCATTATCTATACAATACAACGAGGTCAAAAATTCACAATGCCCAAATTTGATTGAAGTCAGTTTCGGATTAGTGTATACCTGTACCGTTTTCAGATTCAGACACTCATCAAAATGTAATTCTTCCAAACCCTCCCAATTTCCAATATTCATATATTCCAAATTAGGGCAGGAAGTATTCAAATCTAAGAAACTGCTTTCTTTTATACTATTTAATTCAATCCTCTTCATCCTGGGAAAATCCCCCAAATGCATATTACTTACCGGCATCAACACACCACTAACACTGAAAGCTGTCAATTCCTCTGCCCAAACCCTTACCGTGAAACTCCTTGAAGGCTTATACCTGTATTGAATCGAAGCATTATCGGGATGTTCGATTTTTTGTAATCGTCCATCACCCCATTCGATAGCAATTCGTCCACCACCTGCATTCATTTCTATCACCTTCCATTCACCGCTAGCATCTACCGTGAATTGAATAGTATTTGCATCTGTCAATTCAGGAATCTCGAAGTCGTCGCCAAACACACTTTTGTCTTCACTGGAACAGGAAGAGAATCCTAATAACAAGCATACTCCTATCAAGCTAAATAACAGTTTCTTTTGTTTCATCATGTATGAACTTTAGGTTAGTAAGATACAAAAGTAAGAAAAGAAATAGATAGCCTAACATGATAGAATGCAAATTTATAAGTAACTTTGCACAAATTTGATCCGTAATTGTTATATTGGTATGTGGATACTCATTATAAGTCTGGTACTGCTGGGGGTTATCGCGCTGATAGCCGGAATCATCCGCAACAAAAGACTACAAAAGAAAATAGAAAAAGGCGAACTGGATCGTATGCCGGAAGTGAAGGAAGTAGATGTGGAATGCTGCGGACAACATGAAGTATGCGAACGGGATAGCTTGTTGGCCGCTGTCAGCAAAAAGATAGAATATTACGATGATGAAGAGCTGGACCAGTTCATTGGCAGACCTGGAAATGCATATACGGAAGAAGAGACAGATATGTTTCGGGATGTACTGTATACAACATTGGATATAGAAGTGGCCGGATGGGTACGTAGTCTTCAACTCCGTGGCATCGAACTGCCGGATGATCTCAAAGACGAGGTCTTTCTGATTATCGGAGAAAGAAGAAATGGAGAAATAAAAACGACGGACGACAGGTGATGGATTTACTACAATATACATTCTTTCAACACGCCCTGCTGGGTAGTCTGCTGGCAAGCATTGCCTGTGGGATTATCGGTACATACATCGTTACCCGCCGCCTGGTATTTATCAGTGGAGGAATCACTCATGCTTCTTTTGGCGGTATTGGGTTAGGATTGTTTGCCGGAATTTCCCCGATACTCTCGGCGGCTGTATTCTCGGTTTTATCAGCCTTCGGTGTGGAGTGGCTTAGCAGACGGAAAGATATGCGTGAGGACTCTGCCATTGCAGTGTTCTGGACGTTGGGAATGGCACTCGGAATCATGTTCAGCTTTTTGTCACCCGGATTTGCACCCGACTTATCAGCTTATCTTTTCGGGAATATCCTGACCATCAATCAAATTGACTTATGGATGCTCGGCATATTGGCACTCATACTGACCGGATTCTTTTATCTGTTTATCCGCCCTATCGTATATATTGCCTTTGACCGTGAATTTGCACGTTCGCAGAAGATTCCGGTAGAAATATTCGAATACGTGTTGATGATGTTCATCGCATTGACTATTGTGGCCTGCCTGCGGATGGTAGGTATTGTGTTAGCCATATCTCTTCTCACCATTCCACAAATGACGGCTAACCTCTTCACTTATAGTTTCAAGAAAATCATCTGGTTATCCATCGGCATCGGTTTCTTGGGATGCTTGGGCGGATTGTTTATTTCTTATCATTGGAAAGTCCCCTCGGGAGCTTCAATCATATTCTTCTCTATCCTGATTTATGCTGTCTGCAAAATCGGAAAGAGTTGTTGCAGGAAAAAGTCATCATAATAGATATAGTATATGGAAATCAAAATTCAATCACTGGAAAGTATCCGTGAAGCAGCCCAGGAATTCATCGCTGCTATGGGCGACAACACTGTATTTGCTTTATACGGAAAGATGGGTGCCGGTAAAACCACATTTGTGAAAGCACTCTGCGAAGAATTGGGTGTAGCGGATGTCATCAGTTCTCCGACTTTTGCCATTGTCAACGAATACCGTTCGGACGAAACCGGGGAGTTAATCTATCACTTCGATTTTTACCGCATCAAGAAACTAAGTGAAGTGTATGACATGGGATACGAAGATTATTTCTACAGTGGTGCTCTCTGCTTTATCGAATGGCCGGAACTGGTAGAAGAATTACTGCCGGGTGACGCTGTAAAAGTAACGATTGAAGAATTGGAAGACGGAAGTAGAGTGATTAAACTATGACCGGACAATATATCGTACAAGGAAT
>OIEH01000993.1_pt1 | contig 12063 bp, 8 predicted proteins | sample 1604811 | NCBI WGS metagenome assembly OIEH01 (sample SAMN01760945, study PRJEB22395) | human gut metagenome | reverse complement strand
GATGAAATATTCCCAGAAAGTGCTAAAGGAAAAGTTGATGGAACAAGAGCAGTTATCGATGCAATAGGAGTAGTATTTGAAAGTTTCATATTTAGAGTTAAACTTGCAATAGACATACTCACTATAATATGGGATGTTTTCAATGGAATACAATCATTATTAGGAGGAGATTTCACTGGAGCATTAAGTTTCTTCACAGATGCATGGAATGTATTATTAGAAGGACTAAGCCCAATTGCAGAATTTTTAGAATCAACATTAGGCCCAGCCTTTGAATCATTCTTTGCAACACTACAAGGAGATGGGGGAAATCCTGTTGAATTAATAAACCAAGGTTTCCTAACACTAATGGAAACATTAGGGCCAGTAGGTGACTTCTTATTAAGTGTATTTGGTCCAGCATGGCAACTTGTAATAAATGTACTGCAGATAATCTGGAACACAATAGGACAAGTAATAGGAATATTCCAATCATTCCTTACTGGGCAAATCTCATTATCTCAAGCATTAAGTTTAATCTGGCAAACAATACTGCAAATGTATGCACAAATACTAAGCACCATAATCTCAACTGTAGTTTCCTGGGCAAATCAACTACGGAATAATGCAGTAAAAGCAGGTTCTAACTTTGTAAATGGAATAATGAACTGGTTAAAACAATTACCTGACAGAGCACAAACATATCTTTTAGCATTAGCTGTAAGAATAATAACTGCAGGAGCACAATGGATAAGTAATGGGAAAACTTCAGCTTCAAAAGTAGTATCTGGAGTAATGTCCTGGATAAAGCAATTACCTCCAAAAGTATACCAGGAATTCCTAAACATAGGCTCAAGAATACTATCTGCAGGTTCACCATTAGTTGAAAATGCAAAGCAAATCGGTAAAAAAATTGTAGATGGAATGCTTTCCGCAATGGGAATACATTCACCAGGAATAATCCAAGAAAAAGTAGTACTAGAATTCTTTAACATGCTACAAAGAGTTAAAGACAAAGGAAAATCAGCATATGAAGCAGGTAAAAATGTTGGAAAAAACATTGTAAATGGATTCAATACTGCTGATGTTGAAAATGCATTAAATAATATTTCAACAACTATCACAACTCCAGTAACAACAAACACTGAAGTTGAAACAGATAGTGCAAATGTTGATTTAAGCAATAATAATTCAGGTACAGAAGAAACTGGAGACCAATATAATGGTCTTGTTGAAGAAGTATCATTAGCTAGTGAAAGCATCACTGCAAGCAACAATATGATTGGAACAAGCTTTTCAACATTAACTGCAGGAATAGCATTAAATGCAGGAGCTATTCAAATGAGAGTTGCAGGAGTAGTAACAAGCTTCCAAACAACTCGTAATGGAGTAACAACTGCATTAACAAGCATGAGTAATTCAAATACTCGAGCATGGAACAATATTAAATCAACAACAACCCAGAACTTAAATCAAGTACGTAACTCCACAATAGATGTAACAAATAAAATGACTAATGCATGGGGAGTAATGAAAGACAATATTGTTTCAGCTGCAGGAAGCATACAAACACAATCATACAATAAATTCAGCAGCCTTCATAGAAGTATTGCAAGTTTCTATAATCAATTAGCCAATGCACATTTCAGTAGTGGACTGCCTGCAGGCCCAGCAACTAATTCAACAAGAGGATTAATTGGAGGCAGAACATTACCTGGTGGAAGCATTAACTTTGGAAAATCCACAAAAGGCACAATAGCAAGTTATGCTGCTGGAGGATTAGGACAAGGAAAAGGCAGAGTAATTGACACTAATTCTAAAGTAAAACATCCTCAAAACAATAAAAGCAAATCATGGTTAAATCTTTTAGATTATAATTTACCAACAAGCGTAATTAATGATTTGGCAAGAGTTAATGGTTGTGTTAATCCAAATACTTGTTTTGCAGGAATTCCTGATACTAATGTGAATAAAATAATGAATACTGCATACAAATGGAGGATAGCAGACCCATGGTTCCTTGGAATTCAAATACCTTCAGATTATCATGTGGAAGATTTCCGTGATGGAAAACAACCGCAATTAAATCCTGGAAACTTTGAAAATCTTCTAAGAAAAATCTTAACTGCAAGAGGATTCCAAAACCCTGGAACTTATGAATTTTATTATAATTCAAGATATAGTAATCAGCAAGTTTGGGATCAAGTAAGATGCAACTGTTTTGATGGTGCAGAAATGATAATTGAAATAGCATCTATGTTGGGATTATCAGGACACATGATTCATGGATCATGGAATGGAATAGGCCATGTAGCAGCTATGGTTAATGGTCAAATATATGATATGACACAATTCCAAAAACGTGGAGGAATATTCCGCGGAGGTTCTGGAGTTAGTTTTGGTTCAGCAAGTCCTGGAGGAAGTTCTAAAGATGTATTCGGAATCATTACAGATGGAATATATAATATTATTGATTTAATGAAAACAAATCAAAATGCATACTTCCAGAATATTGAACATAATAGGAATAATACTACTGCTGATAATTTAGTGTCTTATACATCTGATGATGTGCATTTAACAATAGATCATAATCTTAATGTTACTGTTGAAGGAGAAGATATTGATGAAAAATCAATAATCACAACTTTAAAAGAAGTGATAACTGATTCCAAATTAATTGACCGCATTGCTGAAGCTTTAATTAAAAGAGACAATCGTATTAAAAGAATGAGAGGTTAAAAGATAATGGAAACTATAAAAATTAATCCTGAAGAATGTGAAATCTTCGGTAATATCATAAGTAACAAACATGGATATCTGGAAGATAAAAACGATTTTGAATCACATAAATGTATGGTTTCATTAAATAATGTAAAACCTGATGAATGGGGATCTTACAATGTATATTCATTTAAATTAAGTAAAGATGTTTCATTAACTAACAGATTTAGTGAAGATATTCAATATTGTATGGAATCTAGTTTATCTAGTTTGTTTGTTTGTGAACATTTTGATTTTAATTTCAACCCATATAGTGATTTTTTTGAAGTTGTTCCTTTTAGAAATGGTTATACTTTGAAAGTTAAAGAAACATATCTCTCTGAGAATGTTGATTTAACTTCTCCTTTTTTTCTTTTAATCCATCAGAACAATCAAGGAGTACACATACCTGATGATGCTTCTAGTATTGTGTTTTCATCTAATTATGATGCAAAAAACACTATTGAAAGCATACTTGTTGGGTTGGTATTTTTCGATAAAGATGGTAAATTAATTGAAAATCAGGAAATTATGGATATTGCTAATGAAGGTATGGGTAATAAAGGAAGATGTGCTATTAAAACATCAAAAATACCTGCGGGTGCTAAATATGTGAGTGTTGAATTTGCTTTTCCTGATGGTGTAAGTAAAGGAGATTACATTAGCTTTCAATTAAACTGTTTATTGTTTAATTCAGAGTATGATGGTTTTATTAAAAATTAAAAAAAATGATGGAGGGATTATTAAATTGCCTAGTATTTTAAGATACCCTAGTAAAGTTCAAAATATAGAAGGAAACAACATACCTTATCGTTCATGTGATCATATTGAAAATATTACAAATGATTTAAATACTGTGGGACATTGGGGTTATGCAGATCCTGGAGCAAAATATAAAAATGCGATTGCTGGAAGAAATGGTTCAAGAAAACATCCATCAACCATACGTGGATATGATTTTAAATATGATGGATTAATTCCAGATTCAGCTAAAGTAACGAGTATAATAGTACAATATTCATATAGAAAATTAGCATACTCTGCACAGATAAGTCAAAATGCACATGGAAGTTTTTCAAATCCAGAAATCATATTAAGTAGTTTAAACCTGTCAAAAACAGGTAATGCTCCACCTAGAAATAATTTTGGAGAATATGAAGTTCAATTTAATAATTTGAATCTAAAAGGAAAAGACATTAACACTCCAAATTTTGATGTTAAATTTGATTTACCACAAAATACATCTACAAACCCATGTTACATTGAAATGAAATACTTAAGAGTAATTGTAGTGTATACAACTGGAAATTATATTCCAAGCATTAGCATTGAACCAAATATTGTTAGTTACGGTGAAAAAGTAGCTGTAAAATGCACAATGGTTGAAACCAGTGGAACAAAACCTTCAGAAGAAATATCGGCAAACATAAAGATAATCACAAATGGAGATTGTGAAATCACATATGATTCACCATATTATGACTGGACCACAGGCATATGGAGACAAGCAACAACAAATGGTAAAGCAGAATTAATATTCTATGTAACTCCAACATCTGAAGGATTGTTTACAATCACACTTGATGAAAACAATAGTGGCCATTCAACAAAAACAACATTTGTAGTAGAAAAACCCCAATTGGAAGTATGGGATTTCTATGCAAATAACAAAGAAATTGAAATTAGTACAGATACAGTTACAGATTTAACATACTTAAACATAACTTTAAAAACTGATGCCCCATTAGATTTAACACTAAATCTGAATTTTGGAGGATTAACTGTAAAAGGACAGGTTCCAGGATTATCAAATAATATTTTACAAATTTCAAAATCACAATGGCAAAAAGATGATAGTGGAAACATTGTTTGGGATACAAATATTCCTTTATACTCTAAAAGTAGTGGAGAGCATAATATTGAAATGACCAGTCCATTATTATTAGGTGTTTTCACAGATAAAGTGAAAGTAAACATTCCTGATTCATATAAATCATATTATTCAGTATTGAATTTGTCAGAATTCACATTATCAAATCTTGAGCATGGTGAAACTTATGTTTTCTCAGCATTAGGAAGACTGTTAAATGCTTCTAAAATTGAAAAAGGTTTGAAAAACTTAAGAGTTTGTGTTGTAAATGGAACAACAAATTCATATACCAATCAAATCAGTGTTAAGGACATATGGGAAGAGTTATCCTGTGAGTTTACATATGATGCAAGTAAACCAATCTATCTAATTTTTTATGGGAATTTCATAGATTTTGACTATGGAACTGTAGAATTTGGTAATTTATCTTTAATACTTAAAGAAAGATATGCAGGTTATGAATATCCAGTATTGGCTTTATCTCCAAAAAGATATTTGTTAGGTGATGTAGGCAGTACTGCAAATTTATTACTTGAACCTCCAGAGTTAGCTTTATCTACAAAACATTTCTTTGAAGGTTTCAACTGGCAAGGATTAGAAAACAATAATGTACTGATTCATGGAATAGAAATAACTGGAGACATAAGTGTTGAAGAATCAATTAATCTAATTTGTGGTGTTGGAACATTAGATGATGATGAATTAGATTACTATTTAGACAGCATAAACATCACTAGAAATGACACCAACTTTAAATTCGGTGGAAAATTCCATAATTTCGGCATTCCATTTCCAGAAATCAACACAATATTAAATGATTTAAGGTTTTTCTTACAAATTGATGATGCATTTGACAATGTCACTCCATTCCAAGTCGAAATGAAAAATGTGCAAATCACAGTATATTATTCAAAAAATAGTGGAGAAGACTGCGATTTCTATATTAATGGTGTTAGTTGCAAATATTTCCTTATAAGTATGAGTCCTGAAACAGAAATACCTCGTGGAGCTAATTTTGATACAGAAAAATATAAAATTGAAGGAGCAGATGGGAAATACCCTATAAGAGTCAATGTTGATGATAAAAAAATCAAATTAAAATTCAGAGTTTACGGAGATGATTTTGAAGAATCAACAGAAATCATGAAATATGTAAGTGACTACCTGTATCCTGAAAGAGACACATTAGATTCACCAATTCTAAAAAGTATTAGTTTCTTTTTCTCACCTGAAGAATGTTTTGATTACTATATAGAAGATTCAATTGATGCAGAAGCAATGGTTGGAGGTTATGATTGTGAAGTGGACTTAATAATCCCTAGTGGTTTAAGTAGAAATATTAACCCATTAAGAAAAAGTTTCGCAGGAACAATAACCACAATTGGAAAAGTAAAACCAGACATTATTTTGTATAAATTAAATGAAGATGAATCAACGAGCATACAAATAATTGAATCAGAATCTGGACAACTAATGAAACTTGAAGGAGAGTTTATAACAAACTTACCTGAAACAACAAAGATTAAAATTGATTGTGAAAATAGAAATGTATTCTATGAAAAATATAGTGAATGGTTCAAGATAGATCCTAATTGTATTAGTGTAGATTCTAGTTTTTTCATATTGGATCATCATTTTAATTTTGAAAACAGTATCAATTGTAAAGTGACTGATGTAATTTACTATGAAAAAGGAGGATAAAAAGTATGGTTGTTGTTTTAGATAATCAAGAAAATATTCTTCAATTTTTAGATACTGAATTATCAGAAATACATATTACTGATGAATATCAAGGATATGAAACATTAAAACTATCACATAAACTTACAAATGTTAAAAGAGACAAGCAATTATTCAAACAAGGAAACAAAATCTTTGTTGATAATTGTTTGTTTGTTATTAATAGTGAATGCACCTTTGATTATATAGACAAATCTATTGATGTAGATGCAGAAGAAATAATTGTAGAATTAAACAATTGTAAACCATTCTATATCCGAGATCCCAATTATGCTTCACATGTAAATGGAAACACAATCATTATCAGCAAATTATTCCTAAACAAATTACTGAAAGGATTTTTCAATGTTACAAAAACAGATATTGACAGTATTGATTATAGTAAAAGACTAATCAATGTTCAAGGATCAATAACAAAATACAACTTATTAAAAGCTATTGAAAAACAATCAGGATTAGTATTTAAAACAAATTATTCTTTAAAAAATAATAACATTATAAAAGAAATACAATTACTAAAACCTGCAAATTATGGAGTAACACACAATAAAATTGTAGAAAGTGTTGTAATTGGAGAAAATACTAATGAATTATCATATAGTAGTGATGAAACCAAAAATGCATTAGGCATAATGCCAGTAATTTCTTCAGAAAATACTGATGAAGTAGATTATTCAAAAATACTTAGACAATTTTACAATCTTGACGTAAACAATAATATTCCACCAACATTATTTGAATATGATTTTTACATACAAGACATTATTGATTGTGCTGAAAAACTATTAATACTTCTTGATGTTCAAAAATACTTCCCAAACAAGTTTGAAATATCACATAGTGAAATATATGAAGATTCATCAAAAAACAAAGTCTACAATGTTAAAATAGGCATGGGACAAATGATACTTCTACTTGCAGAAGCAATAATCAACACTGAAGACAATAACTCTGAAAACATTTCACTTAAAATTGTAGATTGTGCAGATTTACCATCACACAGCCATATTGACTGCATCATAAAACAGGATGAAATAATACAATTAGCAAGAATAATCAAATCGTACTGCATAACTCAAACAAAAGCACCAAACAGCTTATCAATTACAGGTGGAAGACTAAGCTTCCAATATTTAATATATGTTCTTGCAAAATATTTAACAACAAAAAAAGATGTTTTCTTTAATTCTAATGAACTAAAAATAATAGACACTGTTTCTTTAACATTTGTACAAGAAAATATTCACTATATAAAAGATTATGAAAACTACGAATACATGCCATTCATGTACACACAAAATACAACCTCTTCAAATAAAATCCCAACCATTACCCCACGCCAAATCCCAGGATGCACTATTTTAGATGTTGAAAAATATATCAGCGAATCATACCCTATTCTCAAAATTAAAAAAATAAAAGGAGCATCCACACTAGGAATTGAAATAACTAATCAAGGAATAGCAGATGATAACCCCAATACTTCAATGATATATTTCCAACAACCGAATCTAATTCAGGATGAAAGCGAAATAACTATTGACTACAAAAATAAGTCAATAAAATTCATGAAATATGTTGAAAAAGAAGTAGAAAAACAGGTAACTGAAAATGTCACAACAGGAGATCCCAACACAATAACCGTAAACATGATGCCATCATGTGCTTGTTGTTATGGAACAGCATATAAAAGATATACAAAAACTTGGAAAAACTACTGCCCAAACTGTGGCAAAACTGGAACATTAACCGACAATCCTAAAAAAGTGTACGAAGGCGAAATAACTTGCAGCATGAAAAAAGGAGGGTGTGACGCAGATTACTGCGGATACTGTGGAGGAGACAAATGGGGTCATGGTAAATGTAAAAAAGTTAAATTAACTCCTGGAGAAGCAGAAACAACAACCACTGCAACAAAAACAGTCAAAGAAAAAGTAGGAGAATATAAAGAAATAACTGCAGAATATACTGGTGATGAAAGTGATTCAAAACAAAATATAGTAAATGTAATCACAAAACAATCAAAATTCAACTACTGGTACGGCAACGTAACTTTCAAACTAAAAGGATGTGATTTTGTATCATTAACATGTGATACAACAAAACTTTTTGAATTTTCAAGATTCCCATATGTAAAACCAAGAGGAGAATTATATATTCATGCTTTACCAACACTTGTAGATTTCAATTATCTCACAGTATGTGATGGTAATCCAAAATTAGAACCATTTGAAACTAGCGAACAATCAGTAGAAGAAGTATTGATTGGGTGCTGGCAAAAATTAAACGGTTCGGGAGATAACACAAAATGGTTAGAGAAAAATGAAAGCATAAAAGTAGACCTTGTAGAAACACCAGGACACAATTATAATGTAGGGGATTTTGTATATGTAAGATTCCCAGATTCAGAGGTGTTCAAAGCACAAATAACAGAAATAAGTTATAATCCTTATCTAAATGGTGATAAAGAGATTAAAATAGGTAATGTTAAACGAGAGAGTGTAATATGACTAAACTAACTGAAAATGAAAGAAAAGCATTAAATAATGCATGTGCAAGATTAAGAGAAACAAACCTAGGCACAAAAATAGGAAACATTGAAGATTTCCTAGACATCGACATATTAAAGACAGATGCCAATACCGTAAGTAAAGCCATTGATGAATTGTTCGACAAATGGGCAAACCCATTATTAAATATTACAGTATCTCCACCAGGTTTTTTCACTTTAGCAGGAGATGCTGAAGGAAATCTATGGTGTTATTGTAATGATGAAACCAACCCTCCAGTATTTGAGCATGATGAAACTACTGGTGATTTATATTTAAATATAGCTAGTGAAGATGGAGCAAATAGTTATCAGGTACATGTTGGCAATTATATTGCTGTTAAACATTTAAATGACTATTATAAGAAAACAGAAATTGATTCAAAATTAGGTGGGAAATCAAATGTTGGACATAATCATGATGAAAGGTATTATACTGAAACTGAAATAGATGCGAAAGTAAATAATATTAATTCTCAGATAAATTCATTAATTGGTTTTACAGCAACAATAGTAAATTCATTACCTTCTACAGGGGAAGTTGGAGTAATGTATTTAAAATTAAATACTTCAGCTTCTGTTGAGGGTAATATTTATGATGAGTATATTTGGGTTAATAATAAATTTGAGAAAATTGGTTCAACTGAAACAACAGTTGACTTATCAGGGTATGTTACACAAACAGAAATGAATACTCAATTAGCAAACAAAGCAAATACTAACCACAGCCATACAAGTGATAGTATATACCTTGAGGAGGGTAGTGATGATTATATGTGGATGTATGAATATGGAATTAATAGACAGTCATCTGTAAATGGTTGTGTTTACGACCATGAAAAAAAATTAGAGAATATTGATGATGGGGCTAATAAAACAGTTGTTGATTCTAGTTTATCTTCATCTTCAAAGAATCCTGTGCAGAATAAGGTGGTACATAGTGCTTTGTATGGGAAATCAAATACTGGGCATGAGCATACCAGTAATGAAATACATTATGCATATGACCAAAATGTGAGTGTAACAGCAATTTTGGAGAATAAAGCCGCGAAAAATCATACTCATAATTATATTCCCTCTACTGTTTCACAAACTGTTTTTGGTAGTGGGGATTCAAAAGTTACTGCTACACGACAGGGGAACGTTGTAACTTTAAGATTATATCTTGCTGGAGAATTTACAGAATCATGGAAACAATGGTGTACAATCACCGATTCCAAATACCTTCCTGATACTGATGGGGATTTTGCAGATTTTGGAATATCCTCCATTCATGGAACACACATGTTGCTTCGTATTAATTCTGATGGAAGCGTGAGAACAGGATATGGGCAGAATAAAACAGGTTACTGTTATCAAACAATTACATTCTTAAAAAATAACTGATTATGAGGGGGATTGGTGATGGTTAAAAAAATATTAATTGGAAATTTCAAAGGACCAAAAGGAGATACTGGACCAACAGGACCAACAGGTCCTAAAGGTGATAAAGGAAGTAAAGGTGATACTGGACCTGCAGGAAAAGATGGTAAAGATGGAAACATTGAAACACCCACAACTATTTTAAATAAATTAAAAGAAGTGGATGGAGCAGGTTCAGGTTTAAATGCAGATTTGGTTGATGATGAACATTCTGAAACATTTGCAAGACAAGAAATATTAGAAACCACAATGGATGATTTAAAAAACACTAGATTAGTAATGGGTCGTTTATCAGACCTTGCGGGAGAAGATGAAGTTAAACTAGAATTAAATTATGGAAATTCTGTTTATGGTAAAATTATTTCTTCCAATCCTGAAATTAACACAGGGGAAAATGTGGTAATTAATTTTATTGTAAATGGTGTTTCTTATGAAAAAACAACTGATGCTAATGGTAGAGCAATACTGCCGATTAGATTAGACCCTGGAAGTTATATGTTGGAAGGTATTGTAAAAAGAGGAGCTGCTGGAGAGAATCCTCGTTTAGAACAAACAAGATTACTGATTGTACATTAAAAATTGATAGGGGGATTATGGGATGATTAGTGAAGAATGTGAAAAATGTGCATTTTATGATCCTTGTGATAAAGAGGTTCCTTGTTGTTTTGAAGATGCAATTATAAAATGCAGTATTTTAAAGGAATATTTAGATGATTTAAAATTTAAAAAGGAGATGAAAATAAATGGTTAATGAACATATTAGTTTTACAAAATACACTTATTTGATGAATAGAATTGCTTATTGGTTAGTGAATAATAATAAAAAGTTTAATACAAGACAAGTGTATAGTTACATGAATCGTGTAGCTGATTATGGCACAATTATAAAAGCAATTAAAGAGAGAGGTACTAATTATCAACCAGACAGCCTTATTGCAGAGTTTGTAGAATGTGCTATATACGACAATACAGACCTTAGTTTTTTACCAAATTATGTGTCTGATACTGATGGAACAAAGTATTATAAGAATTGTTATGTTAGTATGGCTAATCGTGTATCAGCTTATGAAGTATTAAATGGTGTTAGTCCAGCTATTGTTTATCTTGAAGACCCACATGGCAACGGAACAACCAGCGACACCACAGACATCACATTAAAAAGGTTTACCGACAAATTTGGTGGTGTAACAGATATAGACTCTTGCTTGAACAAAATCCGAGGAAGAGGATATGGATATTATTATAACTCCAAATATAATACTCAGGAAACTATTAATAAGATCTATAATAAGCAAGGAGTTAATTGTACTGATTCAAGTCAATTATTTTACCGTTTAGGACTTGCATTAGGTTATAATGTACAATTCATTCATGTACGATGTAGAAGTGGGACTGGGCATGTAAGGCTCAGATTGAAACATTCTAAGCATACTGGGGGCTCTTGGATTTATCGTGACCCTGCAGCAGTTTTAAATGGAAACAGTGTTTCAAGTAATTGGTGTATGAATGGTACGATTTTAGCGTATGATCCAGCTTGGATTTTTAGTGATTTGTATCAATGATTTTTTTTGATGGATTCTACTTTTTTTTAGTGGAATTCTTTATTTTTTTTATAAAAAATTTAAAATTTTTATTATTTAAATTTTTTCCCAAAAAGAGGTGGATGAAAAATGTTAACAATAGCAAACATCGTAAATATAATAATAACCATATTATTCATAATATTGGTAATATCTGAAAG
>OIEH01000990.1_pt1 | contig 12109 bp, 8 predicted proteins | sample 1604811 | NCBI WGS metagenome assembly OIEH01 (sample SAMN01760945, study PRJEB22395) | human gut metagenome | reverse complement strand
CAAGAGGATGGCGGGGCGGGGAAGGGATTCGAAATGCTGGATTACCAGCCGTTCCACACCTCCGGTGGCAATGAATATAATACTGAAGTCATCGGGTGATAACTTGTCTATGTCTTTGTAATCAATGAAGTTGACGGTAAAGTATTTTTCCAATTCAGTCAATATCACTTCGTGGGAGCTACGGACTGATGCTTGTTTATGCAGTATGGAAGCAAAAGTTATAAGGTTGATGACCATGGTGTTATTTACTATTTGACTATTTACTATTTACAATTGATTCTACTTGGCTCGTTTGCTTTTTCAAAGATACAAGTTTCTGTTTACATATCATAGAGTTTTTACGATAGATAAGTTTTTTAAAGTTTTTATGGTCTTGCCTTCCTTTTGGTTTCAAATAATTCGCTACATTTGCAACTTTAATGATAAAGTGATAGCAATATCACCTATAAATACTCTATTAAATAGTAAATCATAAATCGTCAAATAGTAAATAAACCTCATGCCAACAATATCTATTCGCGGAATGGAGATGCCCGCATCTCCTATCAGAAAACTGGCTCCTCTGGCAGATGCTGCCAAGCAGAGGGGTATACATGTATTTCACCTGAACATCGGTCAACCCGACCTGCCTACTCCGGAAGTCGCGATTGAAGCGATACGGAACATCGACCGGAAAGTTCTGGAATACAGTCCCAGTGCGGGATATCGCAGTTACCGCGAGAAGTTGGTGGGTTACTATGCAAAGTACAATATCAATCTGACTGCAGACGACATCATCATCACTTCCGGCGGCTCGGAGGCGGTGTTGTTCTCTTTCCTGGCTTGCCTCAATCCGGGGGATGAAATCATTGTTCCCGAGCCGGCCTATGCCAATTATATGGCGTTTGCCATCTCTGCCGGAGCCAAGATACGCACCATTGCCACGACCATCGAAGAGGGTTTCTCGTTGCCCAAGGTAGAGAAGTTCGAGGAGTTGATTAACGAGCGCACGCGTGCTATTTTGATTTGCAATCCCAACAATCCTACGGGTTACCTCTATACACGCCGTGAAATGAACCAGATTCGCGACCTTGTGAAGAAGTACGATTTGTTCCTCTTCTCGGACGAGGTGTACCGTGAATTTATTTATACGGGTTCTCCCTATATCTCAGCCTGCCATCTGGAGGGCATTGAGAACAATGTGGTGCTGATTGATTCCGTGTCCAAGCGCTATTCGGAGTGCGGCATCCGCATCGGTGCCCTGATAACGAAGAACAAGGAAATCCGGGATGCTGTCATGAAGTTCTGCCAGGCGCGTCTCAGTCCTCCGTTGATAGGCCAGATTGCCGCAGAAGCATCGCTGGATGCCGATGAGGATTATCTGCGCGACACATACGATGAATATGTAGAACGCCGTAAATGCTTGATTGACGGATTGAACCGTATACCGGGCGTATATTCGCCCATCCCGATGGGAGCATTCTATACGGTGGCAAAGCTTCCGGTAGATGATTCGGACAAGTTCTGTGCCTGGTGTCTGTCGGAGTTCGAATACGAGGGACAGACGGTATTCATGGCGCCTGCGTCCGGATTCTATACTACGCCGGGTTCCGGTCGCAACGAAGTGCGTATCGCATACGTACTGAAGAAAGACGACTTGAACCGCGCCTTGTTTGTATTGCAAAAAGCATTGGAAGCCTATCCAGGACGAACCGAATAAAATGAAATAATTCATTAGGCGCGGATTACGCGGATTACACGGAAAACTTAAGATAAAGACGTTTGTTTCAAATCTTCCGTGTAATCTGCGCCTAAAAAATAATGACCCATGAACTTATCTCGCTTTATAGCGTTGCGCATTTATCGCAACTCGGAGCCGGGCAAGCAAGTTTCCCGTCCGGCTGTCCTTATTGCCATGGTGGGTATTGCTCTCGGACTGGCGGTGATGATTATTGCCGTGTCCGTCATTGTTGGCTTCAAGAGCGAGGTAAGGGATAAAATCGTGGGTTTCGGTGCCCATATCCAGATAGGCAACCTGGATGCTGCACGCTCTTATGAGACGCGCCCGGTGGTGGTGGGCGACAGCATGATGGCTGCGCTTTCCGATTATCCCGAAGTGAAGCATGTACAACGCTACTCCACCAAGCCGGGGATGATAAAGACCGCCGATGCCTTTCAGGGAATGGTGCTGAAAGGTGTGGGGCAGGAGTATGACAGCACCTTTTTCCACCGCCATCTGCTGGAGGGGGAGTTTCCGCAATTCAGCGATTCCGCTTCGTCCAACCGCGTAGTCATCTCAAAGTCTCTTGCCAACAAGCTGCAATTGAAACTCGGTGACAAGATAGACACCTACTTCATCCAGGACGATGTGCGTGCTCGCCGCCTGAAGATTGTAGGTATCTACCAAACCAACTTCTCCGAATACGACAACCTATTCCTGCTTACCGACCTCTATTTGGTGAATCGCCTGAACAACTGGGAGCCGGACCAGGTGAGCGGTGTGGAGCTGGAAATACGCGATTATGACAAGCTGGAAGAAACCACCTATGAGATAGCTGTCGATACGGACGAGAATCCCGACCGCTATGGTGCCGAGTATTGCGTCCGCAATGTAGAGCAGCTCAATCCCCAAATCTTTGCCTGGCTGGGCATCTTGGATGTCAACATCTGGGTCATTCTCATTCTGATGATTGGAGTGGCGGGGTTCACCATGGTATCCGGCCTGCTGATTATCATCATAGAGCGTACCTCCATGATAGGCGTGCTGAAGTCTTTGGGAGCCAATAACCTTACCATCCGTAAAGTCTTCCTTTGGTTTTTGGTCTTCCTCATTGGGAAAGGCATGCTTTGGGGGAACATAATCGGCCTTGCGTTCTATTTCGTGCAGCGCTGGTCCGGCTTGTTCAAGCTCGACCCTGAAACCTATTACATGGCTACTGTTCCGGTATCTTTCAATATCTGGCTGTTCCTGCTGCTGAATGCCGGCACATTGCTGGCTTCGGTCCTGATGTTGCTGGGCCCATCATTCCTGATTACACGCATCCATCCGGCAACTTCCATCCGTTACGAATAAGAGAATCACTTTCTCAGAAAATCGCTTTTCTTGCGGAACAGACAGTACCATTTCCAACGTAAAGACTGTATCGGCTGCAATAAGTCGAAAGCCGGTAGTGTGAAGTAATATCTACGTTGTTCTTCCAGGTCGCGGGCGGTCTTGTTGACAATGACGGCCTGCAGGGTGAAACGGAACAGGAACAAAAGACAAGCGACGCCTGCTGCCAGCCAGTGGAAGTGCAGAATGCCGATGACCATCGCGGCTATCCAGGATGCGTGGAATACCAGGCGGGTCAGGGTCTCAAAACCGGCCAGCCAGCGTTGCATTCCATGATACAGCCGTGCTGTGGAGGCGTAGCCTATTTTCTCTTCTTTCCAGTCCTTGGTACGCAGAAGCGGCTGCATGCGCACAATGGCATTGGCATCCGTTTCTACCCGCGTGTTCTCCGGGGTAGCCACGTGGTTGATGAACAAATCGTCGTCTCCCCGTTGCAGGTTGAGGTGTGCGGAGAATCCTTTCTGTTGGTAGAAGAGTTCCTTCCGGTAGGCCAGGTTACGCCCGATGCCCATGTAGGGGCTGCCTGCCAGGGCAAATCCCAGATAGCGCATGGAAGTGAACAGATTGTCGAATGCCGCCCGTTTGTGCAGCCAGCCTTTGCCGCGTTCGTAGCCGCTGTATCCCAGCACCACTTGGGTACGTGATGTGAAGTTGCGTGCCATCAGTCGCAGCCATTGGTTGCTTTGGGGCATGCAGTTGGCATTGGTGAACACCAGCCAGTCATATTTGCTGGCCTTGATTCCAAGCGTTACGGCCAGCTTCTTGCGGCTGATGTAACGGGAGGAATCGGGTACGAAGCTGTGGTAGAGATGGGGATATTTCTCCTCGAGGATGGTCAGGTAATCCTCGCTCTCATCGGTGTTGCCGTCGTTAATGACGATGACTTCAAATTGGGGATAGTCCTGCTCCAGCACGGCGCCCAGGTTGCGGCGCAGATTCTCGGATTCCTCGCGGGCGCAGATGATGACGGATATGGGGGGCAGTTCCTGGGTGAAGTGCGTGTCTCCCTGCTTCACGGCACGGCTGCGCGCATGAATACGGTTGTAGAGACAGAGGTAGTAGATAATTTGAATAAGGAACAGACCACCCGCCGTAGCGAGTACGATAATTTCAGTTGAATCTAATGTAAATGCTTCCATGTGCAGTAGGACGTTTATGTGCTGCAAATTTACACAATTTCCGGCACTACCTCAAACTTTGTTCCGGGAAAGTGCTTGGACAAATACTGCTTGATGTATTTCATCGTGTCTTCCTGGATAGTCTTGTCCTCTACCGTGGGATAGAGGTTGTAGAGTACCGTATCGAGCGCGATGTCCCGGTTCTTGATGGCTTCGAAGCTCAGCAGGGTGTGGTTGATGCTGCCCAGCTTTCCGGAGGTGACAAAGATAAGCGGGTACTGCTTCTCCGCAATGTAGTCTATCGTCAGGAAATCTTCGGTAAGGGGAACCATCAGACCGCCGGCGCCTTCTACGAGCACGGTATCATAGCGATGGGAAAGTTCCCTGGTGGCACGCTCTATTTTTCCGAAGTCTATCGGGCGCTTGTCTATGCGGGCGGCGAGGTGGGGAGAGCAGGGATAGGAGAATATCTCGGGCATGGTCAGCCCCTCTTTGTCTTCCGGCAGGTAGCCGGTTCCGGTGAGGCGGCGGTGCAGGTCGATGTCCTCGGAATGACCGGTGTTGCCGGTCTGGATGAATTTTTGGGTGATGACGCGCAGGCCGCGTTGCATAAGCTCACGGGCGTACCAGGCGGTGCAATAGCTTTTTCCGGCATCTGTATCAATGCCGCTGATGAAGTAGATGTTTTTTGTTTCCATTATTTTGTTTTTTTTCGTGCGATGATATAAATAGGGTGATAGGTCAGGCTTACGTTGCCTGCGGCATCACTGAACCGGGTTGTGTATTCTTTGCAGAAGGATTGCAGGCGACTACGCGTCCACATCCTTTTTTCCGTACCCGTGACTCCGGTTTGCTTCAGATGCTTCAGCACTGCCTGGGGAGTGGGGAAGGGCAAGGATATCACCTCTTCTTCGGCATGAAGAATATCGAAACCGGGAGACAGCAGGGCTTGCAGCTCCTCAACGGAGAGATAGTCCAGCCCGTGCCCAGTCAGTTGGCGTATTTCGTGCATGTTTGTGGCGCCGAAGGTGCTGAAGGCAAGCAGGCCGTCTGCCACCAGTGCTTGGTGGCAGCGGGTGAAGAAAGCACCTGGGTCGTTGAACCATTGCAGGGTGGAGCACGAGGTTATCAGGTCGGTTTCTCCGGGGAAGTCGATGGCTTCGGCATCACCGGGCAAGAAGCTGACGCGGGGAGTGCGCGTAGTGCATAGCTCCCTGACGCATTCCTCCATATCCCGGCAGAGGTCGTTCAGCAACAGCGTTTCCGGTTGCAAGGTGTTCAGCAACATGCGCGAGTAGCTGCCCGTTCCGCAACCAAGCTCTACGATGTGGCGGAAGTGTGTAGGAAGTTGCGGACGGGGTATGCCTGCGGAAAGCAGGGCATCGGTCAGTAGGCGCATCATTTTTTCGGCTACTTGCCGTTGCACGCTGGCTTCGCGGTCGTAGGTGCTTCGCGAGTAGGAGAAGCGTTTTGCTACAAGTTCTTTGTCTATGGGGTGTGTAGGGGTATCTGTCATTTTTTTCAATCCTTTTGTTATGTATCCAGTTCTCTCAGATGGCTTAGAAAATCGTCAATGGGCATCGACCACATGTCTTGCAGCAAGAAGCGGAACATTGGTTCGTCATAGTGGGCGCAGTCTGCAACAATCAGTTTGTCGTCATCGAACATGTAATCGAAATTTAGTTTCATATTTTCTAAAGGGAAGATGCGGTCGTTGACGCCTATGAAAGCGTAGTCATAATCGATGTATTGGTATTTATCGTTTACATAGGCATCCATCTCGTCATCATTGGAGTAGATATAATTGCCGTTTTCATCGATGGTTATCCCTCTCATTTGGGTGTATTTTTTCTCAATGAGTTCCAGCTCTTCCTTAATTTCGTTGAAGTCCCGGCGGGGAGTGATGGCAAGGAAGGCTTTGTAGGCATTGCTGTCTTTGCACATGCGGCGCATGAACTTCTGGAGCGAGGCGGGAGTCAGTCCGCTCAAGGTGTCTCGGAAGGTCTTTTCGGGAATTCCATCTGTGTCACCGATAGGGGTAATGGTACCATTGAAAGCTATAAGCAGCAGTTTCTCCTTGGGCACGGAAGCCAGTGCGATGGGAGCTGCCCATACGCCCATGGACCATGCCACTACGTTCACTTGCCGGTATTGCTCCAGGATGGAGGTATCGAAATCGAGCGTGCGGTAGTCATAGCAAATCATGTAGTCCATGCCTTGGGGGCAATATTGTTTAAAGGGTGTTTCGTCGGCTGCCCATCCTGCGAAGAACAGTAGCAGCTTGGGATTATTTTTTTTGATGATGTAAACTTGTTTCATAATAATATATGTGATGAATTTTCTTATACTATATATATTTAATTATTTCTTCTATCTCTTGTTCTGTAATGTCCGCTGTCAGCGAGAAGCGGATACGTGATGTCCCTTCGGGCACCGTGGGCGGGCGTACCGGCAGTGCATAAAAGCCATGCCTCTGCAGCAACTCTGCGCACAGCACGGTGTCGGCACTGGGGCCAATAATCAGTGGGACGATATGGCTTGCGCTGGGGCATCCGTACCCCTTGGCTTGTAATGCTTCGCGCAGTGTCCGGCTGATTCTTGCCAGATGCTCGCGGTGGTCCTGCATTCTGGCAAGTTTCCGTACGATAAACAGTGTCCAGGCAATACTTGTCGGAGGCAATGCCGTGGTGAAGATGAGGGTTCGCATCCGGTTGACGAGATACTCGCGTATCGTCCGGCAGCAGGCGATGTATGCACCGGCAGACGCAGCCGCCTTGCCGAAGGTGCCCACGAGGAAATCTATATCCCGGATACATCCGGTTTCTTCGGCGCAGCCCAGGCCGCGCAGTCCCCTTACGCCGAATGCATGGGCTTCGTCCACATAGAGCAGTACGTTGGAGTATCTTTTTTTCAAACGCACCAATGCCGTGAGGTCGGCTTGGTCACCGTCCATGCTGAAGATGCTTTCTGTGACGATAATAAGTTGCCGGAATGTTGCATGGTGTTGTTCCAGCAGGCGTTCCAGTTGTACCAGGTCGTTGTGGCGGAAGCGGATGCAGCGTGCGGTGGATAGGCGGATGCCGTCGATGATGCTGGCATGCACCAGCTTGTCTGCCAGTATCAGGGTTTGTGCATCGCTCACGGCGGGTAGAATCCCCATATTGGCATGATAGCCGCTATTGAGCACCAGTGCTGTCTCTGTGCCGAAAAGTGTAGCGAGTTCCGTCTCCAGCTCTTCGTAAATCCCGAAGTTCCCCGTCAGCAGGCGGGAGGAGGAGGAAGTCGGCAGGAAGGTGTCCGGTGTCAGTGTCTGCAGGAATTCTTCCTTCAGCTGGCGGTCGGCAGCCAGGCCCAGGTAATCGTTGGACGAAAGGTTCAGCATATGCCGGCCATCGGCTACAACCGTGCGTCCCTCGTGTGTCAGTTGCGGCAGGCGGCGCAGGTTGCTGTGTTCTTTCAATGTTTGCAGCTCTTGCTGCATATAGTTAGTTACGTTCATAAATTCTTGATATAATAATTTTCCCTTTATCCTCTCAATTCATTTCCTGTATAATTTTCATCAATCCCCCCGTCAGCTTCCTCAACTGTTCCGGCTCTATAATGAACGGAGGCATCAGGTATACCAATCTTCCGAACGGGCGTACCCAGATTCCCTCCTCAACGAAGCGTTTTTGCATCCACGCCATGTCTACGGGCTTTTTTGTCTCAATCACCCCGATGGCTCCCAGCACACGTACATCCGTCACTTGCGGTAATCGGCGTGCCGGTTCAAGCTCTTCTTGCAGTTGCCGGCTGATGCGAGTCACCTTGCCTTGCCAGTCGTATTCGGGCGAGGTCAGCAGCTTCACCGAAGCGCACGCTACGGCGCATGCCAGTGGATTCCCCATAAAGGTGGGTCCGTGCATAAACACCTCCGGCGTATGGTTGGAGATGGTATCCGCCACTTCATTCGTCGTCAGTACGGCAGACAGCGTCATGTATCCGCCCGTTATGGCCTTTCCTATGCACATGATGTCCGGTTCTACACCCGCATGCTCCCAGGCAAAGAGTTTTCCCGTCCGTCCGAAGCCCGTGGCTATCTCATCGAATATCAGCAGCAGGCCATGTTCCTTGCATATCTGTGCCGCTTCGCGCAGGTACTGGGGGTGGTAGAACCACATGCCGCCAGCGCCCTGCACCACAGGTTCGAGGATAAGCGCTGCCAGTTCCTCGTGATGCTCCTCTACCAGTTTCCGCAGTTCCACCGTATCCCGTTCATCCCATTCGCCGTGGAAGCGCGAGCGCGGCTGCGGCACGAAATAGCGCATCGGCAATGATGCCCCGAACAGCGAATGCATGCCCGTCACCGGGTCGCAGACAGACATGGCATTCCATGTATCCCCGTGATAGCCCGAACGGATAGTCACAAAATTGTTCTTCTTCGCCTTTCCCTTGCCATACCAGTACTGCACGGCCATTTTCAAGGCCACCTCTACTGCCACCGAGCCCGAGTCGGCATAGAATATCTTCTGCATGGCCGGCGGGACAAGCGGTAGCAGCAACTGGCCCAGTTCAATGGCAGGGTCGTGTGTCAGCCCTCCGAACATCACATGCGACATCTTGCCCAGCTGTTCCTCTGCCGCCCGGTTCAGTGTAGGGTGGTTGTACCCGTGGACGGCGCACCACCACGACGACATTCCCTCTACGAGTGTTTCTCCGCTTTCCAGGGTGATGGTGGCGCCTTCGGCATGCTTCACCTTGTACACCGGTAGCGGGTTGGTTGTGGAGGTATAGGGGTGCCATAGGTGCTCTCTGTCGAACTGCGAGCCGCAGAACCGGTATCCGGCATCTTCTATCAGTACCTTGTCTTCCGACACTTTCGAGCCGAGCGTTGTCAGCAGGTCGCCCACGATGGCGGAGTTGATGCCGATGTGCAGCGCTTGCTTCACGGCCTCCTTGCTCAGTTGCGAGCGTCCTCCGGCAAAGCGGAGGAAAGCTGTCGGGTTGATGAAGCGGAAGAGGGCGATGGTGGTCAGTATTTCCTCCTCGCTGAGTGGTGCCTGCCGTTCCAGCGGTGTGCCGGGGATGGGGCTCAGGAGGTTGATGGGGATGGACTGTACTTCCAGCTCGCGCAGTGTGAAGGCGAATTCGATGCGTTGCTCCATGCTCTCGCCCATGCCGATGATGCCGCCGCTGCAGATGTCCATGCCTACGTTGCGGGCGGCTTGCAGGGTGCGCAGCTTCTCTTCCTGCGTGTGCGTGCTGCACAGTTGGGGAAAGTAGGAGGGGGCTGTCTCCAGGTTGCAGTGATAGCGGGTGATGCCTGCGTCGTGCAGTGCCCGCATTTCGTCTTCGTTGAGCAGTCCCAGTGATGCGCACAACTGGATGGACGAGTGCCGGCGCATGTGCCGGGCGGCTTCGCACAGTTTCTCCATGTTTCTGGAGGAGGGCTTCCGTCCACTGGTCACCAGCGAGAAACGTGCCACGCCCTGGGCTTCATTATGCAGGGCATGCCGCAGGCATTCTTCTTTGTCCACCAGGTCGTACACGTCTGCCTGGGTTTTGTAGTGCGACGACTGTGCACACCACTTGCAGTTTTCCGGGCATCGTCCGGACTTGGCATTAATGATGGAGCACATGTCGAACTCCTCCGAGGCTCGGGCCCGGGTTATCTCGTGGGCAGCTTCGTATAGCGCTTCCTTGTCGGGTTGCACAGCCAGCCATTCGGCTTCTTCCTTACTGATGTGGCTGCCGCGCAGCACTTGTTCCTTTAATTTCTGTAGGGTCATATCTTTCTTGGGTTATGTTCATGGATAAAGACAGAGGTACGGATTGCCGGGGCGGTGCAGCTCGTCATTCTGCTGCATGGCTTCCGGTAATCCGTACCTCTTGTTCTCTTTTGTTTCAGGCTATATGTGTCTTGTCCGCCCGTATTCCCGCAGGGGCGGATGAATTGTGTTTCAAAAAGAATGTGCCGGTTCGTTCCCGGCTCCGTGAGGATACTTGTCAGGACGCTGCTGCTACCCAGCGGAATGCCGGTGTCGGTTTCCCTTCCTTCCGTTTCTCCTTTCCAGGTACTCTCTTCCCCGCATCCGGCATGTCCGGCGGTTCCCGCAGTCTTCTGTTTGGACAGAGAGCTGTCTGCCACGCTTTTGCGCAGGCAACCGATGGTGACACACCGTCCTATGCTGGCAAATGCAGCGTAGGCTTTTCTGCTCCAGCGGCGGAAGCGGATGGTAGGTGCGGCGGGTGATGTATTCCTCATGTTTTTTTCAGCCTGATGCGGTTTTGTTTCCTTTTAGCGGATGCAAATGTAGAAAAAATAATTTCATAACGGTAATGGTCATGCATGAAAAAGCCGCGCAAATGCAACTATTGCGCGGCTCTTCTTTAAGCAATGTCGTAGGATTTCACTCTTTGGACGACTGGTAGTAGAGATACCAGTCATTATTGGTGGCACCATTGGACTCTACCCATTTGGCGAAATCGGGATACTCCAGGTCGATGCGTACGGTTTCCTTTGCCGGAGTGAACCGGATGGGGCCTTCCGTGCCGGTTGTGGCCGGCAGCATGATGGCGAATGGATATTTGCCGTCCTTGTTGATGTAGTAGGCATCGTCTTCGGCTCCGATTTGCTCTGCGTTGGCTTTACCGGTCGCTTTCTTCTTGGGCAGATGCACTTCTGTCCGGTTGTCGGCTCCGGCTGTATACTGGGCAATGATGAACGGGTTCAAGTCGCTCTCCAGATTCTTCTTAGGCAATGTGTTGTCTGCAAATGTACGGGTTACGGTAAATTCGTTGCCCTGCACAGACTTTGCATCGGGGAATAGGATGACAGAAGAGGTCTCTGTTTCATCGACTGCTCCGGCAGGCAGTTCTATGCTGCCTCGCTGGCTGGCCACATATTGCACGGCAAATGCGTTGGAGTATGTGGCGGCACCACTTTGCTGTACGGGTACAAAGGTGTCTTCCACCTTCAGCACATAATTGTTGCTGTTGAATGAAATGGCCCGTTTGTGTTCGATAATCACGTCGTTCAAGTCATAGTCACCGCCATTGGGCCAGATGTCTTCGTAGGCATACGTGCGGTAGGTTGTTTCGGAGCTCGTCACCGTAGGCTCTTCCGGGTCTATGACCGGACGGTCCGGGTCTTGAATGGCTTCATTGGGGTTGGCATCGATACAGAACAGTATGTCTTCGTAGCTGGTATCATCGCCATCTTCTACTCCGTAGACTACCGTGCCGTTGCTGGTGGAGAGGGAGATAAAGCGAGCTTGTTGGCCTGCATATATCTTGTTCCATTCTTTATTGGAATATATATAATTTATAGAGTAGTCGATACCTTTATTGGGGGTATATCCATTGGGGATGATGAAATATCCTATGGTATATCCTGCCGGGAATTTGGTGGAGACATTACCGTTTTCGTCCTGATACAGAAGTTGTATTTTTGTATTCTTCTGTATGGGAGCGTCATATCGGGAATATTTGTTACCACTTCCAGACCATCCGGTATACGGGTCGTCTCCTGCAATGGATGCATTGGGAATGATAATGAATTTGTCTACCTTGTCAGGGCTGTTGGGAATTTCATTGGTCTTGTAGTAATAATAGCCGATGGAAGTCAGGTAACCGGCACGTTCGGTCAGGAAGGTCAGATACAGTTCTGCATCGGTAATCGTTACGTGTTGTCCCTGGTTGTTGATATATGCTTGGGCAATGGTGGTGTTCACATGCTTTGTATCGCTCACCAAAGCTCTGTTGTCCAGATTGCTGGGTTTGCTGTCATAACCTTTCCACAGTGTGTGTTGTAACTGCTTTAAAGTTCCGTCATTGAAATTTCCCGTAGTTACAATGTCATTATTACCAATAAACAAACAGGCATATTAAAGATGAAAATAAAATCCAAATAAATACAACT
>OIEH01000980.1_pt1 | contig 12232 bp, 9 predicted proteins | sample 1604811 | NCBI WGS metagenome assembly OIEH01 (sample SAMN01760945, study PRJEB22395) | human gut metagenome | reverse complement strand
AATTGCCGATGAGCCGATTTCAGCGCTTGATGTTTCTATACAAGCTCAAGTTGTTAATCTTCTTAGAAAACTACAAAAAGAAAATGGCGGACAATGCCGCCATTCCGTTGTATCAAAAGTATTATAAACGCTACGCCGCCCGTGTGCGTGTAAGACAAATCAAAGAGCCTGATTTCAAAAAGTGGAAGTACCGGGCAATGACCAAGCGTGACGAATGCACCGACGGCAAGATTTCACTTGCAGAGTTTGAGGAATGGTTAGAGAGTAGCTTCCCAAATAGGAAAAAGAAAGATACTATATAAGCACAAGAGGAGCGTTGACCACGCTCCTCTTTTTGCAAGTGCAATAATTGCATTTTGAAATATTCTAAATCTTCATTTGTTGCGGGGATATTGCTTATAATATTTTCCCTCTAATTCACTACCATTTGCCTTTTTATTGAAACCGCCCCATTGCTTAAAGAAAAATGGAACATTATTCTTTTCGGCTAAGTCTCTTAGCTCAACAACCCATTTTTCATCCATAGGTCTACTTTTTGCTCCAGATTCACCGCCGACAATTAACCAATCAATACCTGAAAGATTTATATTGGCAATTGATTCTAATAATGGTTCTGCTGAAATGAATTTCACTTTAGCACCTGTTTGTCTTAGGTCATCGCAACGATCAAGAGCTTTTTTGTTTTCAACAGATACCCCCATCCAAATATTGTCTGTCCAGTTAATTTGGGATGAAAGCTCTAAAAGGCGTTTTGAACGTTTTGTAAGGACTTGAAAGGTATGCCAGCTCGCTTCATTCATAGTCTTAAATATTGCAAGTATATCTTCATCAGAAATATCGTCATGAAATAAATCGGACATTGAATCCACAAAAATTCTACGAGGCTTTACCCATTTTAAAGGCTTTTGAAATAAATTCCTATGAACTGTCACCTTAAATCCATTTACATATCTTGCATTACCCATAGCCTTTAATCTTTTTGCAAACGAAGCCGCATAGCAATGTTCACATCCTTCAGAATACTTTGTGCAGCCAGTGGTAGGATTCCAAGTTTCTTCTGTCCATTCTATTTTCGTTGGCATATTAAACTCCTTCTGTGTCTGCGAATGTCACAGTGCCATTTCTATGAAATTTGGCTCCGTACGTACGCCTTAATTCATCTTTGATTTCATTTTTATAGCCATCACTTGGAAAAATTGGATGTTCATCTAAGTCGGCATATATTGTTGTGAGATAAAGAGGATTATTGCTTTTGTACTTGTCGTAAATATATTTAGCAATATCCTTCACAAAATAACAATCCTCATCTGTTGGTGAATCAAAAAATCCTTCTCCGGTCAAATTAAATTGCAGCTGCATTTCATCTCCGTGGGTGTTTTTCAAAGATGATTTATCCCCAAATGTTTTCCAAGCAACTCGCTTGAACAATTTGATGCCTTCAATATTTGAGCAGCAATGAATAAGATTATAAACCAAACCATTTGTTCGAGTAAAGAATGGAAAAGATGCAATATACTTGCGTTGAGGGCTACCTGTACGTCTTTTATTGATTATTGCAATAATAGCATCGTTTAACTGATGCTTGTCTTTTCCCATTTTTATGATTGTCCCAATATCCTCTTGATATGTTTCAGTGTATCTTACGATTACATTTTTTTTCTTGGCTTGTGATGCACCACGGGAAGTATCAAACACCATATGGTTTATTATGACTTCACCCCAAGTGTTTAAGAACGGGGTCACTGCATCCCAATCAATTGCTGCTTTATATGGATCATACAATAGTAATGTATTAAATTGCCTTTTGTACGAATCCAAGTCGAGCCCTCTAAGAAATGAATTGCAGTCTTCGCTTCTATATACAACTTGGATGTTTGTAAGATTTGCTTTTTCGATTACCGTTTTCAGATATTCAATTCGTTGCTCAGAAATATCATTAAATATTAAGATGGCACTCTTTCCTGGATAATTTGTGACAATATCATTCAACCTTTTGGCGACACGCAAAGCTGTGCCCTCGATTTGATTTCCGTTTTCATCTCGGTAAACACCGCTATTGCTCATACAGTCGATATAAATTATACCTTTTGAACCTTCCCGACCGTCTTTTCCATCATAACCGAGAATTTTTCGAGCCCATTCATCGACATATCTTTCAATAAGCTCAAACTTTTTTATAGTGTGTGGTTTAGCTTCTGTAATAATTTCGTTGTTCATTTGTTTTGACACATAACTCACCTCCGATTTTTTTATTCAAAAGTACCATCCGTATCAAAAATATGGTCGAACTCATCACTGTTTTGTGCCTTAAGCACCTTATCTCTAATAGCACCTTTGGCAAGGTCAAGTCTCTTAAAACGAGTTTTACCTGCCGAATTCTTGCCCTGACGGATTATTTGTATACGACCGATGCGTATTTCTTCTGCCGCATATTTGGCAAATCCTTTAGCCTTTGCAAGATTATCTTTAAAATCAGGATTGTGTGGTTCCAAAATATCAATTACATAGCCGAGAACAGAATCTTTGCGAACAATGATAAAATCAGGATACGCTGGCTTGATCTCATTCTCAATCTCATATGGTATACAAAGCGACCAAGAAACTCTTGATGGATTTCTGATCCAACACACAAAATCTTCAGATTTCATTTCTTCCTCTAATACACCTTGTTCCCATCCATTAAGTTTGATTTTTGCAAGACCATTTTCGTCAGCGAACAGATGATTATCATATTCCTTGCCACCATCCTCCAATCGCACGTTGATGGTTTCTGGTAAAGAAAAGTTGTGCTTGCTTACAGTGTCGGAATCTGAAACAATACTATCATACTGTTTTTTGCATCTATCATCCTTAGAAACGATATATTTGCGATAGTTATCATTCAATTCGTGGAATTTCTTTTCTGCATAACGATAAAGCAATGATACACAGTCATCGTCTGCCGCAAATAAAATGCAATCAACCTTATATTGTGATGGATTTTCCAAATCGGCATATTTTCGACCGTACTTATACGGAAAACCATATGCACCAAGTCTGGCGTCTGCAGCACGAAGTTGACGATCCAAATCACTGTCAGATGCAGTAAATAAACTATGTACAAGTCCATTGTCAAGAGATTCACCAAAAACATCGAAAATGCGAACAGACAACTTGAATGACAATACGTTTTTTGCAAGTTGATCATATTCGCCGCTTTTGTGAAGATCTTCGATGTAACTATGCATCATTGCAATAACTTCAGAATCGATTTCTTCCTTAGCATTCTGATAAATATTGTATTGTGTTAGCAAAGTTGTAAGGTTTAGCAACGATTTAAGATAATTGTTAATTCTTACATTTCGTACAATATAGGTTAAGTAACCTTGTTCGTTAATAAACTTAGTAATACCTTCACGGTCAATTTCTTTTGATGTTTCCGTTTGTTTGACATCATCCATCTGTTCATCTGAATTCACTGATGTTGAAGATTGATCTATATCAGGAACTGTAACAGCAGGTTGTTGAGGCCAGTTTTCCTGTGCTCCTTTCGGATCAGAATTTATTGTATATCCCACCGAAGAATCATTAGATATTGTAGGCTGTTCAGCCGTAGGTAGTGTAAAAATATTAAGTTGATCAGGATTTTCTTCAGTGTTTCTTTTTGATCTTGAAGCCGTATGTACGGTCCAAGGTACATAGACCTGGTTTTCTAATGACTCATCGTCTATGACAGTAGGTATTTCTCCCCCTTCTGTGCTTTGTAGTTCATCAATTACTTGTTTAACGGTATCAACATTGAAATAAGGCAAATACAAACGAACATCATTGAGTGAATCATCTACCATAATGTGGCACTGAAGCGGTGTACGCACCATTCGACCGAGCAGTTGTGCAATATAGGTAGCATCCTCTGCGTGACGGAAAGACATCATAGTTTCTGCTCTTGGACAATCCCAACCAGTAGAAAGATTTTCTTTAAATAGAACAACCTTGATACGCCTGTCGTCCGTAATATCGGCAGGGTCAATATGTGGAACATTCAATCCATTAATTGTCAGTGTTCCTGTAGATCCAAATGTATGCACTACTTCGTTCTCACTGAATTTTGTATTAAGGCGTTCCTCAATTTTCGCAATCACATCATCTAAATTTGTATCCGAAACAGCCTTGCCGGTACCTGCCAGTACTTGAATGACAAAAACGGGATTTACATTTGCATAATGCTGTTCATAAGTATATTGATACCAATGCTCGCACTTGTTTTTCCATTCATCTGTTGCCGCTTGCAAAACAGCCATATCATTATGCTTTTCGGGATCATCGGGATATGTGATAACAATTCTATCTTTTAACAAACCTGACGCACGTACTTCATTGGCTGAAATAATACATTTCTGAAGTGTTGAGTTTGTATCACCGACCAAAGCATTAAATCTTGCTGCAGTCGCGCTAATACCGATAACTAATGGCATTGAAGGTAGTTTTATGTCGGCGCTGCCTTTCAAAAATCGTTGCATAATAGAAGTAGCTCTACCGGCTTCACGACCTTGCATGCCACGATGTGCCTCATCAATAATAAAATACAAACGGTCAGACTTTTCCCGTACAGTATTTGCGAGTGTTTCCCAAATCGTATACTGGCGTGTATCAGAATAATGAACAAGATTAGCCGCCTTACCAAGTTTTTGCGTGTTCAAAAAGTAAATATGGCCATCATCTAACATTTCTTGATCAAAAGAAGAATCATCAATTGTTACACACTGTCCAAAGCGGATTTTATCGGCTTTGAGATCAATTTTCTGCTTGGATTGTTCGTTCAAAGCTGGGGAATCTGAGAGCCATACAAAGATGGCTTCAGGCTGTTCGGCATACTGATCAGTACCGTAATACACATCTTCAATAAAAGAGGCCATAATAATTGTCTTTCCTGCACCGGTAGGTGCTTGCAAAGAAATTACCTGCGGAGTATGTGTTCTACGATAACTTCCCAACGCCTCTGCTGTTTTCATACGAAGTTCTGTTGTAGCTCTTTTTTGAAAGGGAAATAATTCAACTTTCATTTCTTGTCCCTCCCTGTATTGATTCTAAAATTATCTAAGTAATCTCTGTATAACTGATATGTACGTTCAACTTTAAGCGATTTTGCCATTGCGCAATAACCAGCCTCATAGTCTGTAACAATAAATACGGTCTGCACTTCCGGATGTTCGGAAAGCATAGTCTCTAACTCGCCGAATGCACTTTCTTCGGTCAGTACAGCAAAATGGTTATCCGGCAAGAATAAAATACTCGGAATTTCGCTTTCAATAACCGGACATTTTCCTATAGCACCGGCTTTCATCCAAAGTGTTGGAAGCATTTCTTTAAACTGTCGACCAAGAGCAACAGCATTTTTATCGAGAAAACCAAGTTTGAAGAACGCGGTATTTGCTTTGAAGCCATCTGACATCGGAATATCGCTGCCGATATAATTGCCTTTGAGTGGCTCGCCGTTTACATCGTGTCCTTCAATGGAGCAAACAGTACGAGGCCAAGTAACATATCGAGCAATGCCGAGCTTATCCCATTCTTCATCACCAGGATGATAACCTTGTTCGGTAAGTGCTTTTGCTTCATCAGCAGAAACCTCGTTATTAGTAACCATAATGCAACGTCGGTGACCACCATCCTCTGCGTTAAGAAGATTAACAGCGTGAAGTGTTGTACCAGATCCAGCGAAGAAGTCTACAATAATAGCATTAGTTTTTTTTGCTACAACAAAATTTAAAGTATCCTTAACTGCATACAATGATTTGGGAAATGTAAATCTTTTCGCATTAAAAAGATTTAGAAGCAAAGTTGAGCCATAATCTCCAGCGGCATGCGATGGTTGGTTCCATATTGTAAGTGGAACGATCGATTTGAAGGATCGACCTGTAATTATTGTTCCTTCCTCATCTCTACCCAGAATTTCAAGTTCCCCGTTATTCATTGCTGTCATCATACCTTCTGATAAATACGAAACAGTCCTCGTGCGTTGCCCTTTTGACCATGTTCCAAATTTCACTAAACCTTGTTTGTATTTTTCCATAAGTGTATCTTGTGAAAGAGTCCAACGTGCTTCTTCTCCGTTAGCTTTCATTGGCCATACAATGAAACAATCATCCGGACAATTAACCATTGTTCTATCTTGCGAAGCAGCTAGGGATTCACCTGCTTTTTTAAACTTACCGTTATTTATATTAAAGAACAATGGATAAAATAGATTTGGGCGAGAACTTCTTGAGCTGTTACTTCCACTCCTAAGTAGACTTGCCCACCTCACTTTTAAATCATCTTTCACAGGATGGATCATATCTGTTTTGTTGGGATATACACAAGAGTTTCCGATAAAAATGTAGTATATGTATTCTTCTGCTCTACTAAAAATGTTTTTTCTTGCAGAACCAGATGGATTAATAACACTACTTACCATCTGTATTCTTGCTTCTGGAAACATTTCTTCAAGCAAGCAGCCAAGATGCAAATATTCTTTTTCATCAATGGTGACAATCAATACGGAATCTTTCGGATTAAGCAACTTCTTAGCAAGTTTCAAGCGTTTCTGCATCATAGAAAGCCACTTGCTGTGACGATAAGTATCTGAACTGTCAACATAGTCATTATTATATTTCCAGTCTTTTGCTCCGGTGTTGTAGGGTGGATCAATATAGATGCAATCAACCTTACCAGCATAGAGGTATTCCAATAGTTGAAGAGCATGATAATTATCAGCTTCAATAAGCGTGTGCCAAAGATCACTGTCTGGAGCATTGCATACACTATCCAATGGCTTTAAATAGGGATAAATTGGTTCGCCGAATTCGGCTACGCACACTAACTCGTCCACAGTAACACTAATAACTTCTGTGTCTTCTCTGTGCAGGCAGGAAGCTACACCATCTGTGATAGACAAAACTTTATAGATATCATTGACTTTTCCAGTGCGTTTTGCTACCGTTGCTCCAACCTTTACAGGAACATCATAAAGTGGTGTACATTCTGGCAGATGCTCTTCAAATACGAGCCCGAATTTCTTCTGTTTTGCCATTTTATCTACTTCGTGCTGTATACGTTCACGTAGTTCTTTATCTTGTATTTGACTGATTAAATCATTAATTGCAGCCATTATGTTTCCTCCAAATTCAAACTTTTTATTGGGCCGATATGCGGCATTAATCCATCCTTTGTATAATCAATTTTTTGAAGGTTATACAAAAGTTCATTAAGATAGGAAAGAATAATAATGTTGTCATAGCACAAATATGCAAGGTCCAACAGATACATTTCAACATTATTTTCTTCTCCATTGTATTTGTCTCTAAACGTAATTTTTTGTGATGTTACATCATATTCATAATCGAAATGATCAATAGCATTTCGCACATTACGATCAATGTGAATCGGTTTTGTAAATACCTCTCCGTCACATAAAGCTTTTGCTTTTTTACCTTTTGGCAGATTTCTAAACCTTTTAAAGTCTTTAAATTCAGAACTATCAGGAAATTCGTCTATGTTTCCACGGTGCTGTAAATTGTTTAGAGCAACAGGAATATCAATCAGCTCTAAAATCAATTCATAAGTATTTGCATAGAATGTTTTTAATTTCGAAAAACTTACCGTAGATATTCCATAAGTATTCTTATCGATACTATCTCGTTTATCACTCAAACACAGCATTACTACCGGAATAAAAGCTTCAAACATATCACAGAGGTCTGAAGTGATATTTAAGATTTTTTTAGTCTCCCTGTTAAAGTATTCTTTCCCGCCTAATAACGTGATCAAATTATCGACTGATGAAAAAGAACCGCTTCGCACCATTCTCAAGATTGCCTGACTACAATCAGTAAACTCTTTAAATGATACATCTGGCAAAATAGTATTTAGATGAATCACTAACAGTTGATGCAAAGACATTGATGCATCAAGAAGGTTTTTAATAACATACGCCTCAGAAATCTTCAATAATGGTGATTGGAGATATTCAATGTTCCCATTGAAATACATTGAATAAAACGCAGATATTCTGGGGAATAATTTGCTTTTGAATCCAATAAATCGTCCTATTTGCTGCGTGTACTTTTCATAATCATCATGTCCCATTATCTGCATAGCCATCATAAATGGACTGAACCCGCTACTAATCAATGAGTTTATTGATTCATACTTCGTAATTTTTCGATGCGGCAATTCAACTGAAAAGTCTGCAAAAAAATCAATATCCTCGGTCCTGCATTCCTGATCTTTAGCGCCATTTATTTCAAATTTATGTTCGTCTACAATTTTACGAATACCATTTATTCTACCTTTGCATTTGGGACAGCAAATATCAAATGGAATATCAAAATATCCCATCTGAAAACGCAATAAAATCTTTGTGCCACAATAATTACATTTCACCAAACGTCCATCTACCATAAAATCATCTCACTTAAAACTCTCCTATTCTCTATATTTTGAGCTGACTTTGCACTTAGCAAAAGAATGAGGTTATTTGCTCCTTGCTGAGTACTTCCTGTTGTTCAATGTTATGAGGGGCTTAACTAACTATCTACAACTTTTCCGTCTTGAAAGTCGTGTATCCCTCATAGCAATAACTTTGGTCTATGCCGTTTACATAGACCTCACGGTTATGAATTTCGTCAGAAAGTGCACCTTTTAATAACACTTTGATTTCTACATCGTTAATCGGGCTGCGCTCCATAGCAAGCAGGTAGTCCTCCTTGTCCACTTTGTTCCAATCTATAATCTTGCCGATTTCGGTTTTTAATATGTGGTCAAGCCAAATGCGAGTGCTTCTGCCGTTGCCTTCACGAAATGGGTGGGCAATGTTCATTTCAACATACTTTACCACTATCTCGTCAAAGTTTGCCTGTGGCATTTTATCAATGTTTGCAAGTGCTGCCTCAAGATACATCAGGGGAGCAAAACGAAAGCTGCCCTTTGCAATATTGACTGTACGCATTTTTCCTGCGAAGTCGTATATATCCTCAAACAGATATTTATGGATTGCCTGCAATGTTGCGAATTTACCGGCCGGAAAGGAATCAAGCAGTTTGCAATCAAATAATTCAGCAGCCTTTTTCTTGCTGATTCGTTCTTCTGCACGGGCAAGTTCGTCTGAATCGGCGATACTTAACTTATTGTTTAATGTCATTTATTCAATCCTGTGCTATATATTTTTTATTCACGCCTCTGCCGACGGAGACAATCAAGTTTTCATCGCACATCTGTTTTGAAAGTGTGTAAGCTCTTGTTCTTTTTACACCGAGCAATTCCATAATTTCCGCTTCTGTGATTTGCCCGTTTTTAGAAATAAAATCAAGAATTTGTTCCTTTTGCGGTGTTAAATAAGTCTTGGCAGCCAACGGCTCGGCAACACTCATATTCGGCAAAATCATTTTGAATGTGTTATGTGTTACCTCAATACGAGGTTGGACGGAACAATTTTCATACAATTTATAAATTCTTCGTATGCCGGTTCCGTAGGCTTCAATAAGCTTCAAGCGGTGGAATACTTCGGCAAGATTTTTGTTTCTCGGCTGAGAAATGCCGCTGCGAATATCATCAGCCGTTAAACCGGGAAGAAGTCCGCCGATAGATACAAATTCCATCTGCTTATCGTTGATGTTGATGATAATACTTCCGCTGTAACTGTAATCACGGTGAACAACCGAATTTAGTAACGCCTCACGCAAAGCAGCTTCGGGATAATCGGATTTATCTATGCGTTCAAGACCTTTGAAAACAGAAGATGTGCGATTGCTTAACATAATATATCGAAAAGCTTCATCAATTTGCTTAAATATCGAGCCTTTGAATTCTCGGTTATCCTTAAAAGTTGTGTTTTCATCATCGCCGAACACGGCAACTTTGATTGAATGCTGACATTGGTCTGACATAAGCAGTGCCAAATTGGTAAACAATCCGTCGTTTTTATGAACCATACCGAGAGCCAAGTATTTTTCTTGTGAAAAATCAACGCCATAACTCTCAAACGCAGCAGCGGCAGAAGTGAAAGTCAATTCTTGCTCAATTGAACGCATTGATTCAAAATCGTCTCCGTCGCTATCCTTAATCATTTGGCGGATTTGTTCGCTTGACGCTTGCACGCTTGAAGTGCCTTGTCTGACATAAACACCGTTTGGTTTCAATCCTTTAGAGCGCAAGTAGTACGGCTTATTCGTACCCTCGCTGATTGTAATGCGAACGACCTTGTTTTCCTGAATAGTGTATTTCACAAACATTGTAACATCGGGAAGAATAGCGTCACGAATTCCGTTAGTAATACGAGTATATTCGTCATCAACATTGTTCAAGCCGACAGCGTTTCCGTCATTATCTATGCCGATATACAAAACGCCTCCATCTGTGTTTGCAAATGCTATAACCTCTTTATATATTTCTTCGGTGAATCCGGATTTGAATTCAATGTTTTCCGTTTCAAAATTCATATCGGTGTCCCTCCAAATAAATTATAGTTCTACAATTATAATTATACCCATTTTTATCCCTTTGTCAATGGATAAAGTGAAAATTCAGTGAATATTCACTTTTGTTTGGCGAATAAATAACGAAAGTATTTCAAAGTATCATTTTAGAGTCTCCAAAGTATCAAATTGATACTTTGGAATAGCTATAAAAGTAAAAAAATAGCGCCAACGATGAATTTACATTCAAAGTCGGCACTGATTTCCGTTAGGTTTATTCATTATATTTGTTATTTTCGTTTGATACAAACGATTGCTTTTATACATATATGACTTCGTTATTCACTATTTCTCTTGCTCGGTTGCGGATGTTATTCATTTTCTGCACCCACAACAACATATCGGTTGCTTTGAGTTCTTCGGTTACTTTTTCTTTCTCGGCAAGTTCTTTCACCAGCCGGAGAAAAAGTTGTTGCGCTTGTTGCTCAATATCGGCAAGATAACTGTTCATTTTACCGTTTGTAAGCAAATTGTAATAAAGCACTTTATGATGTTGTTTCAAATATCGTTTATGCCTCATTGCCCAAACACCGATGTTGCCTATTTCTTCTTCCGCCGGTAAAGTTAAATTAGGTATTAGATAATCGCCTTGCTTGATATATGTACCGCCGAATTGTTCAAATAATGTTTCAGTCATAGTAAAAACCTCCTTTGATACTCAAATTGTATCAAAAGAGGTTTTCTTTTGCGAATGTGCGATTTATAAATTTGTAAATTATATGCTCGTGCCACTTTTTACAACGAATAATGTACATTTCGGATTTTTCGTTATGTTCGTTATATTCGTTTGATTTGCATTTGAGCAACGAACGAATAGTGAAAATTCACTTTTTATTGTCCAATCCGTTTACCGTTAGCCAAACAGGAAATTGTTGCAATGTTCCGATATGCCACTTAGATTTTCGGGTGATGGTACGAAAATATTTTGAGCATAGGAATTCGATTAAATAAACTTTCGGTATATGGTTTGCGTTGTTTCTCTTGAATGATTTAATGTACCCTTTATTGCACCAATTATTGACGGTTGTTTTACCGTAGCCGATAATTGTTGACACTTCCGTTGCGGTCATCACATCGTGATATTGTGCAAGCATTTCCGTATAATATTGCCGCATATTTTTAAGAGCACTTTCGGGAATTTTTGTTTCCAATTTTATATTGTAATTTCCGCTATACCAGCCTGCCGGTGCGGAATATGCTTCTGGAAAAACTTTTCGATTTTCAAGATATTTGATTACATCTTCCTTTTTGATTTTATAGCATCGTGTTTTCTTGCCGTTATATTCGCACGGTATTTTGCCACTTTTAAGCAAATACAGTGCCGTGGATTTGCTAATGTGACAAATTTTATACAGTTGGTCTTTAGTTATAATTTCGGGAATCAAGTCCCAATTGATTGCATTTTCTTTCATAGCAATACACCTCTTAAAATATTTTGTCGGTGTAGGTGTACCTGTGTATTGCCATATTACATTTTATTGCCTTAGTTCTTTCCTGAGTTCTTGCGAAAACGCCTCAGTTCTTGCGAAAAGCGAAAAAATCGGCTTTTATTCGAACTCTACCGTATTTTCCGGGCATTTAGTTGGGAAATACCGAAAAGCCTTTAATATCAAGGCTTTAAGAGCAAATATTTAACTGCCAAAAGCATCCTTTGAAAATCATCAAACCGACATTTGCGTATAAAACTCGAAATGCTGTAAGCCGAAAGGCTTCTAGGGTTCGAATCCCTAACTCTCCGC
>OIEH01000976.1_pt1 | contig 12255 bp, 14 predicted proteins | sample 1604811 | NCBI WGS metagenome assembly OIEH01 (sample SAMN01760945, study PRJEB22395) | human gut metagenome | reverse complement strand
ATTAATGTAAATAGTTGATATATAATAAATAAATTATTTAATTTATTTTTATTAAAACTATTGACAAATCAAAATATTTATGGTATAATATTTATATACAAAATAAAGGAGGTTATTATATGAAATTTGTGTATAGCGACGGTGGTAGAAGTAAGTATTATAAGGGTATTGTAGGTGATTGTGTTGTAAGGGCTATTTGTAATGCAACTAATAGTGATTATCAAATAGTATACAAAGCAATACAAAGTATGCAAGGTGGGTCGCCTAGAAATGGTGTATCAAATAAAAATACACATAAATATATTGAAGAGATATTAGGTTTAAAATGGGTTCCAACAATGAAAATAGGTCAAGGATGTAAAACACATTTATGTGAAGAAGAGTTGCCAAAAGGTGTACTAATAGTTAAATTATCGCATCATTTATCGTGTGTTAAAAATGGTGTATTATATGATATATACGACTGTACACGTGACGGTAATAGGTGTGTGTATGGTTATTGGTTAGTTGATTGAAAATGGTTATAAGTTAATGTTTGCATTTTGTGGTGATTGTTATGATTGTTTAAAAGGAGGTGAAAAATAATGATTAATGAAGAATGCTTAGTAATGCAAAATGAAGAAACAAAAGATATAGTAGTATTTACACATGCATATAATGAAGACGGTGACGAAGTATATACATATGCAAATAAAATAGTATTAATGGCATTATCATATGATAACTATCAAGATATGTGGTATTATTATGATAGTTTAAATTATAAAGTTTTAATGCATACACAAAAGGCTTAACCGCCTTTCTTAATCTAGCCATTATCATAATGAAGGTCGCAAGCCCTTAAAATAGAGAGCGAGAAAGGAAAAAAATATGAAATTTTTTGAAATTGATGAAGAATATTTAAAGAAAGGAGGTTTAATCACAAGAGATAAAAAAAGCGGTATAGCGTTTGGAGTAGTTAATGGTTGTTTAGTTGCTTTTAATAATGGCATCAAAAAAGAACCTGAAGAAGTATTTAAAGTTTATATAGGCGATCTGCTTGCTAGTGATTGGGAGTATATCAGTTATGATAGTAAGAAACCAATATGGAAACCTGAAGATGATGAGAAATATTATTATATTAATTCAAATGTTGCGGTTGATTGTGACTATTATTGTAGTATTTATGATGATGATGAGTTGCGTATACGTATTGGCAATGTTTTTAAAACTGAAGAAGAAGCCGAAAAAATGATAAAAAAATTGCAAATTATTAATACGTTAAAAGAATTATCAAATATTGACTTTAATGATTGTGAAAGAGATAAATATGTAATATGTTTTAGTACTAATTATAATGGTATAGTGATTAACAAACATACATGTTGTAAAGAATTACCATTTGAAATATATTTTGCAACTAAAGAAGATTGCCAAAAAGCAATTGACATTATTGGCGAAGAAAATTTAGAAAAATACTATTTTAACGTGGTTGAATAATGAAAAAGAAAACGTATTTATTTGTTATTGATAATAAAGTACTAATTGATAATCTTAAACCATGTAGAAAAGTTAGTAAAGACTTATTTTTAGTGAAAATTGATGAAGACAATAAGTGCATAATTGATTATTACACTCGTTTGCAATTAAAATTAAAGGAACCATTAAGATTATTGTATAATGATTATTTAGTAGTTGATAAATTTGGTACAATAGTAGCTGTTATATTAACTTGCTTTAAGCATAAGAACGATTTAATAAAAAAGAGTATTAAAAAATATAATACTTTTAAAAAAGATACTGATTATAAAACATATAAATTAAAGCAATTAATGAAGTATGTTTCTTATAAAATCAAAATCGGTGAATATTAAGAAAGGAGGTAAAAACAATGCTATATGTATATAAAAATGATATTTACGAAGTAGAGTTACATTTTCACTCACGACAAGAAATGATAAAAGCAATCCGTCGTGGTAAAGTAAAATGCTTAACCCCTACTGAAAATATTACTGAAGAAGAAAGAAATTACATTAAACCAATACTACATAAAATTGAATTAGATAGTTTAACAAATATTCGAGTAAAAGAACTAGACTATTTAATGAAAGTATACGGCTATTATCGTTGTAGAGATTTTGACATTGTTTACAAGGCTTAACAATTAAAAACAAAAAACCTTAAAAATTAAAATGGTGCTACCTACCATAGTGAGAGAAAGAGAAAAACACATGAGAATTTTTATTTATGAAAAAAAGTATATTTCAAAGAAAGACGGAAATAAATTTCCCGTTCTAAAAGGTATTTTAAGAAAAGAAGACACAAAAACAAACACCGACCATTATTTTAATATCGGTTTTTACAAAGAAGATAAAGAATTATTTAATAAAGAAATGTTAAAGAAAGATTTATCTTTTCCTGTCACAATTGATTTAAAACCAAATGATTATTTCATTTCTAAAAAATATGATAAAGAAAAGAAAATTGAAATTTTAACATTAGTTATTAAAAATTGGAGCGATATGCAACAAGAAGAATGGAAGTCAAACACTTTAGAAGATTTTGCAAAACAAAATGATAAATTACCTGTTTAAGAGGTAATTCTTTATGGCAAAAAATCTTACATTAAAAAAGATACTTAGCCTTGACTACACTGATTTGTCAAAAATGACAAAAGAAGACTTAATACAAACTTCAAAAGTACTTTCAAGAAATATTAATCGACGTATGAAAACATTACAAACTAAAGGGTATAGTTCTCAATCAAGGGCATTTAATTTATATCAACAATCATTAAAAAGCGGTGTTAAATATACGACTTCAAAAGAGTTAGAAAAAATGACACGTAATCAAATGTTAAAACAGATCACAACCGCTTATAATATCATGAACCTTAAAAGTTCAACATGGATTGGTATGAAAGAAATATTAACAGGTGTTGATAAACGTCTAGCCGAGTTAGATATAAATCATGAAATAACATGGTCGTATAATGACGCTAGCAAAGCAATGAAAGATAAATTTTGGGAAATTTATAATAGACTTCAAGAATTGAGAAATGACTTTGATAGTAAGCAAGTACAAAAAGATATTGCAATAATGTTTTCAAGAAACGATAAAAGGCATAATGCGGAATGGTATATGAATAGATTAAATAATATATATGATAAAAAATATCAAGAAGACCAAGAAGTTGAACGTCAAGATTTAGAGCGTTTAAGTGGAAATTCAGTTTTTTTCAACTGATAAAACAAAAATTGAGGAGGTTTTACAACGTATAAAATCTAAAGCAAAAATAAGTAAGAAAGGTAAAAAATATTACTACAATTTTGCTTGTGGTTTTGACACTGAAACTTCCTCTTTTTATCAAAATTTAAAAACGGGTAAAACTTCTTTATCTTTAGATAAAATAAATAAAAATGAAATTAAAGACTATGTGAAAAGAGGTATTGTATATGAGTGGACTTTTGGCATATATTCAAATGGTGAAACTTTAATTATAATTGGAAGAAAACTTGAAGAATATCAAGAATTATATAATATGATAACTAATATTTTTGATACAAACGCTATTAATCTATTAATTTACGTTCACAATCTTGCTTTTGATTTTCAATTCATAAGAGGCTATCATACTTTTGATAAAGTGTTTGCGATTGAAGAAAGAAAAGTATTAAAGGCTATTACAACTGACGGCGTTGAATATCGTTGTAGTTATCAATTAAGTGGTTATTCTTTAAGTGTTGTTGCCAAAAATCTAACAAAACATAAAATTGAAAAGTTAGTAGGCGATTTAGATTATTCTAAAATACGACATTCAACAACACCACTTACACAAGAAGAGTTAAATTATTGTATTCACGACGTTTTAATTATATTATACTACATTGATGAAACAATTACAAATGACGGCGATATTACAAAAATACCTCTTACCAAAACGGGCTATGTGCGTAATTATTGTCGCAAGGCTTGTTATAAGGTAGTAGGTGATAAAAAGGCAAGTAAAGATAAAACACGTAAATATTATGCTTTAATGCAAAAATTAACCTTAACTACTGATGAATACGATTTACTAAAAACTTCTTTTATGGGAGGTTTTACACATGCAAATGCAATGAATTGTGGTAAAGTGTATAATAATGTTAGAAGTTTTGATGAAACTTCCGCATATCCTACTGTAATGGTTGCCGAGAAATTTCCGATGAGTAAAGGTATACAAATAAATCATATAACTAGACAAGAATTTGAAGAAAAAGTACGCAATTATTGTTGTGTGTTCGACGTTGAATTAAATGACGTTGAAAGTTTGATTTACTATGAAAATTATATCTCATCATCAAAATGTAGAAGTCTTGAAAATCAACTTGAAAATAATGGACGCATTGTTTCCGCAAAACATTTAATAATATCAATAACTAACATTGATTGGGAAATTATCAAACGCACATATACTTTTTCATCCTTTAGAATAGGAAGATTTTACTATTATCAAAAAGGGTATTTACCTACTGATTTTGTAAAATCAATTTTAAAACTTTATAGCGATAAAACAACCCTAAAGGACGTTGAAGGAAAAGAAGTTGAATACTTATCATCTAAAGGGATGATTAATTCGGCATATGGTTGTTGCGTTACTGATATTGTTCGAGATGAAATAATTTATGATATTGAAGGGTGGCATAAAGAAAAAAACACAACTGAAAATATTGATAAAATTATAGCAAAATATAATAAATCAAGAAATAGATTTCTTTTCTATGCATGGGGTGTTTTTGTTACAGCATATGCACGTGCAAATCTGTGGAGTGGTATTTTTGAATTAAAAGAAGATTATATTTATAGTGATACCGACTCTCTTAAATTTATTAATTATGATAAACATAAACATTTTTTTGAATTGTATAACAATAGACTAATTTATAAACTTCAAAAAGCCCTAGACTATCATAAAATACCTTACGAGGCTTATAAGCCAAAAACAATTAAAGGCGTTGAAAAAATATTAGGCGTATGGGATGATGAAGGTATATATGATAAATTTAAGACTTTAGGTGCGAAACGTTATATGTATCTTAAAAATGATAAACTAACTTTAACCATAAGTGGCGTAAATAAAAAAACCGCAACACCGTGGTTGCTAAAACATTTTGCAAATGATGATATTAAACAAGTTGATAAAGTTTTTAATGCTTTTGAAAACGAGTTAGAATTTCCTAAAGACGCAACAGGTAAACAAACACATACATATTTAGATTTTGAATATGAAGGTTATGTAAAAGATTATACAGGTAAAATAGGTTATTATCATGAGTTTGCGGGCATACATTTAGAAAGTACTACATACTCACTTTCAATCAGTCAACAATTTTTAGACTATTTAAAAGGTATTAAGTATATAAAAATTTAAAGTGTAAGTATGTTTTAACTTACACTTTATTTTCATTTTACCGGAAATCCGCAAGCCATTAAATAGTTGCGTACTATTTCACCAATCATGTTGTCTTGATAAAAGACTTTATCTAGTTTAAAAAACCATACAATTTTTTCTTCAAGTTTTGTGACAGGCATATTTATTCGACGTCTATATTTTGGTGAAGGGTTAAACTCAAGAGAATAAATAACTGTTTCCTGTTCTTTTCTTATTGGTGTTGTTTTTTTATGTATATATGTATATACACATTTATGTTCATCATCTCTAATAATTTCACATTGCAACGTTTCACCTTCAAACTTTATATAGTAAATAAATAAGATATCTTCAAATTTATATTTGTAAGGTAAATGAGGGTATATTCCAATTTCCCATGTATTGCCTTCACCTGTAATCATATTTAATTTAGGATTATCAAAAGCAAAATAAACATTACTTTTCTTATTTTTTCCGATACCGTCGGCAAATTCAACCGCAACTTTTAATTTGCTATTACCATAACTGTAAATATCAATATCGCCAGGTTTCATGCGTTTAGCCCTAGTTAAACCCATTTCACCAAAATAAGGGTTATAAGGGTTTATTGAGTTACCGCACATGTATATTTCAACATTTTCACGCAATCTAATAATAGTTGAAAGTGTGTTTGTAAATAATACAAATTCATCTTCTAAATAGCCGTTTCTTGATATAAACTCATCAAACAAAATCGTTGTAACATTTGGAAAACTTGCCGATTTATCGTGTTCCATGGATGCTAAAGAAAACGCATAACAAAAAGGTTTTTTGTCTAGTACGTCACTATTTAAAGTTTCATCAAAATTGGCTAAAAACCACATTGAAGATTTGTAAACAATTTTTGAAAATTTACCTTTAGTGATTTCTTTTACTCTACCTTCATTAACTAAATTTTCAAAAGTTCTCGCTCCACGTTTACCTCTAAAATCTTCAAGCATACGACGCAAGATTGCTCCTTCATCTTTATAACCGCTTTCCACATATCTTTGAAGTATTAACTCTAATACACTAAATGATTTGCCGTTTGAACGTTCACCAAAAATAACAAAATATTTACAACCTCCAACTTCTTTACTTTTTTCTCTAATTCTAGTTAAGCGATAATATTTAGGTTTCATTACAATATAACCCCATTAATTAACATTTCATATATTTTGTTTTTTTCTTCTTGCGTTGCCGTTGATAAATTCTCAATGTGGACTTCTTTAACTTGTGTATAGCCTTTCATGTTCTTAAGTAATCTAGTTTTATTAAGTGGTAATCCTAATAATTTTTTATAGTTTTCTTGAGAATTAGAAACTACAGGACGAGTTACTAACATGTAAATTTCAAAAGGCATAGCCAAATCATTTACATTGCCACTTGTTTCACCTTTAATAGCATTGGAAGAAGTTAAGGCATTAATATTACCCATAACCATACTACTAGTCGCACGTGCTCCACCCAATATACCTATAATAGGGTTACCTGTTATTGCAAAAGCACCCATTGACACCGCATAATCAATTAAACCTTTTATATTAGTAATTAATGAATCTTGATTAGTTTTGTATGTTCCATCGCTACCAATTGGTATTTTAACACCGCACTTTCCTTGCTGTGTTGTTATAAGAACGTCCCTTGAATGATCAGTTAATGACTCTCCACGTTTTACTAGCAATAATGCTTGTCCGCTATCAAAATCAATAGATAAATCAATCTTTATATAATAACCCATAAAGATTTGAGGTGAAATTTGAAAATAACCAAAAAACGGTATATAAATTTTATATTGTGTTTGATAGTCTAAATAATTGTTAAAATAAGGTTCAATTTTAAAATTAGCAATATTAATACTATTATGTGGATTTGATAAATAATAATTTTCAAGTTTAAAAGTAGATTTTCCAATTGTTATTTCATCAAAATAAGTGCTAGTTCTAAAGAATTTATTAACTTCAAAAGGGTATAACATAATAGATGATATATATTCATTAGGATTTGCAAAAAAAGTACCTATAACTGATCGGTCTATTTTACTACATTGATTGCATAATCTAGTTATAGTGTTAATATTTCCTGAAAATTTTTTATTGAATGAAGTTTGTTCCCATGATTTTAAATTGTCGCTACCTTGTTCGCCTGTTGTAGACATTGTAGAAATTACAAATGGTAAATTTACTGTTTGTTTAAAAGGGTTGGTTTGTGGCGTTAAATTTTCAACCAAAGCAAGTTGTGAAGTATTATCAACTATTAATTCATTATCATTCAAATTAGGGTCAAATTCAAATTCATTTCTTGCAATTAAGCCTTCTAAATTTCCAATCTCATTTTTAAAACTCATTAATTCATCACACGATAAATAAAGTACATAGAAATTATTAGGCGTTAATACAATATTGGTAATATAATAATATCTATTTAAAGTGTTTATATAACAATAATTAAAAATTGGAAGTTCATTATAAACAATTTTAATAATAGGGTTCAAAATTGAAGTGCTATCTTTAAAAATTATATTACATTCATAAATTTTAACTAAATCATTTTCTTTATTAACTTTACTATCTTCCGCATTATTTTGATAAAAAGTTGCTTTAGTCGAGGGTGCCCTCCAATAAGCAAATAAAGTTAAATCGTGTGTTACAGGTGTATTAAAATCATAAGCACTATACATAATGTTTGATTTGCTCCAACCAATAAATATATAACCTTCTTTGGTAGGTATATCTACGGGTTCACTAACCAATTGATTATATTGTTTTGTTTGTGAAGGTTCTTGTGGTGTTCCTCTTTGCATATCAAAATTAATGGTATAACTTTGAATATTATAATTTGCATATAATGTTATATCATCTTCGATAATTTGTTCTCCAAATATATAAGGGTCGCCACCTTCTTCAATGCTCCAATATAAAAATTTATAGCCTTCTTTAATACAATTATAATTATAGTCGCTAGTTACTTTACTACCATAATCAACAAACACAAAGTCATTAGGGTATATTTCTTTAACAATTCCACCTTTTGTGATATAATTAATTTTAACTTGTTGTTTCTTAAAAATCGCCGTTACTTGTATAGGTTCAAAAATATTAGTGCCATATAAAATACTTACATCCTCAAATGAAGGTAGTTGCCAATGTTCAAAATCATAACCAACTTTTGTACTTGTTAGAAAATCACCATACGATATCATTTGTCCTAGTGGTTTAAAAAATGGATTTGTCAATGTTTCATCGAGTGTACCACCATTTAAGACATAATCAATACCTACAAATTCAACACTTGAATAAAAATAATTAAAGAATGTATCACTAATTTCTTGATTATACCAATCAAAGTTTAAGTCTTGATAATCTAGTTCTTCCCATCCACCGTCTTGCATATAAGCCGTTATATAAATTCCACTGTCTTTTCTTTTATATTGCAATTCTTGTTTTAATAGTTTTATACCTGTATATTGAACGTGTGCACTATCTTCAAAATTAACACTTATTTCAATTTTAGTTACTTGTTCGTCAACTAAAAGTTTAAAAGTATCTTTAAGTCGATATCTTCCATTTATAAACATTTTAAATTCCTCCTTTTTATAAAAATAAAGAGTGGTGTATTCCACCACTCAAAATTAAGCAATAAAGAATACTACAAAATTTTCCGCTAAATCATTGAAATATCTTGAAGTAAATTTGTGCCAATAGTTCATAAATTGTGCGTTAGGTGTATTCATAGTTGTTACTTCTCTACGTGGTTGTAAAATGCCTAAAGCCTCATCATCAAACATAACACCTAAAATACCACTTGCGGTAACATTGTTAGATTTTGCAGTTATAACATTAATTTTTGAAACACTGTCAAACGCAAAATCGGTGCCACTACCTTGCCAATATGAAATAGTTTCATGTTTTGGTAAAGAAACAAGTTCATTGTGGTAAGTATCACTTTGTAAGTATACTTGTGTTGCACTTTCAAAATCGTTAAGTAAAACAACATGTAAATAGTCTTTAGGTGTATGTTTAGTTGTTCCTTCAATGTTGTATAGTTTAGAAACGGCTTTCATACGGTTCATTGTTAAAGTCATAACTTCAACACAATATCTAATAAACTCTTTGTCTTGTAAAGCCGTCGCAACTGTTAATGTTGTATCAGGGTGTAAAGCCTTATATCTTGCAAATAAATTGATTGCACGTGTGTTTCCTACACCTGTAAAAGTTGCGCCACTCTTGTAAGCGTCAAATAAAGTTTCACCAATAAAGTTATTAACACAACGTTTTGCTAGTTCTTCAATTTTAATTTCCATTGATAATTGAACGTTACCTTCAATCATTGAAATAAACTTAACATAATCTTCAGGACTTTTTAAACTTTCTTGTACTTGAAGTGTAGTAATTGATACTTGAATTTGGAAAGTACTTGCTTGATTGTAAAACTTTTCATAAACTTTTGGTTTCTTGTAAACGTGAGGGTCATAACTTGCACCGTCAACTAATTCCCAACTTTCATTTTCAATTGCTTCAGGGATTTCACCACGTACTTTTGCAAGAATTGAGCCATATTCCCAATAATCTTTTAAGATTGTTTGTAGTTCACCACTGTATGGACGATTAACAAATATTGTACGTCCAATTCTATTTGCTAATTCATTACAATAGTTGTCTACACCTAATTTGTCTTGTAATTTACCTCCAATATCTACTACATTGGAAAGGTCTTCCTGAAGTACTTCGGTTTCACCTAATACCTCTTTTGTCATATTATTGACTAATTCATAAACTTGTGTAATTTTCATATTTTAAATTTCCTCCTTATAGCCAAATTTTTAAAGTTAGATAATCATCAAACGACTTAAGAATAATATCATAAAAGTTATTCATAGTTCTTAAGTCTAATTCTTTTAAGATTAAATCTTGAGAAGGTATATCACTACCGCTAGACTCAATTTTTTCATTTCCTGTTTCTTTTGTGGTTCGTGTTTCTTCGTTGTCATTCATTTCACCACTATTGATTGATTGATTTAAGTTTGTAAAGTCCTCACTATTATAACCGCTAACTTTATTAGTATTAGTAACTTTACTTTTAATATTTCTTGTTTCATCGTGTTGCAAATTAGGTGTGCGTGTTTTAGTTTCTTTCTTACTATCTAAAATATTATATTTAGTTGTTAAACTTTCAAATATATTAGTCCAATTTGCAATATTTTTGATATAAATCATATATGAAAGACTTTTGATTTTCTCTTCATCTAATTGGTTGTTTTCATTAAGAAATATTTCAACAATTTTAGCGATGATTTTATAACCGCATTTTTGATAAATTAATGATACGTCAAGCATTTCATTAGTTTCATCACTTTGTAAAAATAAGGGTATATCAACTTGCCTTTCAGTTAAAGTTTGCTTTAAATAATATATAAATCCTTTAAAATCTTGCTTAAAACTATTCGGCATTGTTTCTAATAGTGTCGGTCGGTTCAGTACTTCGCAACTCATCTTTATCAACCTCCTTATTTTCAACTTCTTGTATCATTTCATCTTTTTTAAGTTTCCAAGATAAGCCTAAATCAACTTGAATATCTGTACCAAACATTTCATTGACTTTGTCAAAACTTTCTTTACGACTCAATAACATATCATCTACAAAAGGTAACAAAGCGTCATCATTTAATTGACTTTCACTACTATTAAGACTTTCTCTCTTCATATTATAATTGGCATTTAAGCCCAATTCATTAAACCAACTTGCTTTATAGTATTGAAGTAACTCAATTAATTGTGTAATTGATTGATTGTTATTTTGCCCGTTGAAAAGACTTTTGATAACTTCCTCATCCATAATTGCTTGTGATGAAAAAACGCTTAATAAATCGCCTTCTTCAAGTTTCTTTATCATCACTTCGTAACTTTCTTTTGTGTTCTTATCACTTGTTGCAACAATTGTCATTAATCTTGTTAGCACACTTGATATTTTTAAAGACAATTCAGTTTCAGTTAAAGCCGTTGCATATCGTCTACACAATGGTGTTAACCCAATTAAAGTGCTATCATTTTTGATAATAACACAATTCTTACCAACTTCAAGTGTAAAACTACCATATACAGGATTTGCAATAATAAATTGTTTTGGTAAATAGTTGCCGTCAAGTTCACCACCCCACGCACCAAAGCATATATACAAATCGCCTTCACCTTTCAAGTCTTCAGTTAAGGGTTGTAACATTCCATTTGATAAAGTTTTAGCCTTGAAACAACAAAGATAACCAATTGATTGTAACCACAATTCAAGTAATCGTTTATCAATAGTTTTAGGTAAATTTTCATATTTAAACATTCTAGAAGTTTTAGAAAACATATATTGCATATTATTTCTAACACATACTTGTTTATTTTTAAAATCATAAACATTAGAATTAATAAAAGTATACCCCATACCTCCTATAAAATCATAATCTTTTTTCCTACCCATTAGTCGCCACCTTCTTTTTTAAGATTTTCTAATTCATCAATAGCCTTGTCAACTTCTTGTTTAACTTTTTCAAACTTTTTATTTTTAATTGATTTATAAACATTATAACATAGTTTAAATAAAATCCATAAAATTTGTATTGAAATAATTATAATACCTAGTATACTTTCTATTTGTGAAATACCTAAAGCCGTACCAATAGCAATTAATGTTGTATCAATAATGTTGTCATACTTCATAATTTATACCTCCTATAAATATTATATCATAATTAAATACTTATGTCAAACCCTAAATACATAAATACCTAAATACTTCTATACATAACCACATACTCCCTACATTTAATTCGCCAAATTCGGGGGGAGGGGGGGGATTACTTT
>OIEH01000975.1_pt1 | contig 12276 bp, 9 predicted proteins | sample 1604811 | NCBI WGS metagenome assembly OIEH01 (sample SAMN01760945, study PRJEB22395) | human gut metagenome | reverse complement strand
TTATAGGTATTCTTTTTAACTTTATTTTTCTTTTTTGTACCCTTATTACCTTTAATCAAATTTGGTAGATATAATGTTTTTGCCACTAATAGAGAAATTAGTAAAAACGCTAAACATACACCTAAAATAGCTAAGCTATATAACAAACTTGTTGGTGTAGAAGTAGTACAAGCTTTAGTTGGAAGCCATATAATAAAGTCTAAAGGTTTCAAAGATTGACTAACATTAATATAAGCTTTTTTGATTAATTCAATATTTGTTATTTCATCACCTGTTGATGGTAGTGAAAAGCTTACATAAAATGTCGATCCAGTTATACAAACAATTAAGAAAATAGTCATAACAATTGTTAAAGCTTGTTTATGACTAGCTAGATTAAATAGTTTAGCTAGTATGTTACCAACTATAAAGCTTAATGAGTTGATAACTGTGCTAACAGTAATTATTGTAACTATCATGGCTATTAGTGAATAAAAAGAAAATCCATAAACAACCATATAAGGAATAAATGCAGCACTAATAGCTGAAAATGATGTTAGAAGTGAGTAATAAGATGTTGCTAAGAAATAAGCTATAAATAAATTAGTAGGTTTAATAGGCATTGCAAGATATGTGTCAATATTTTGTCCTAAAAAATAAATGTGAAACACGAGACAAAGCTTAAACCAAAAGTAATTAATATTGTATAGAATATTACAGGTCTAAACATTTCATCTTTTAAACCTATAGATGGACCAATTGACATTAATTCATAAGAGAAAACACTGAATACAATTAGAATGATTAAGTAAGAAAATAAGGTTAATATTTGATTATTTCCATTTACTTTTTTGTTTTTTCTACCATTAATAATAGCTGAGTTTCTTAAAACAACTTTGGTTAAAGATAATATTTCACTCATTTTGTAAGCTCCAAGAATATGGATTCGAGTGAATCATCTGTTCCACTTTGTTTTTTAAGTTCATCTAAAGTGCCAACAAAAAGTAATTTACCTTTATTTATTATTCCGACTCGATCACAAATTTTTTCAGCAACTTCTAAAACGTGAGTAGAGAATATAACAGAATTTCCATTGTCAGCGTGTTCACGCATCTTTTGCTTTAATATATGGGAGCTATTTGGATCTAAACCAGTCATAGGTTCATCTAAAATCCAGTTTTTCGGTGAAATCATTAAAACACCAATAATTAGTATTTTTTGTCTCATACCGTGGGAATAGCTTGAAATATAATCGCTTAAAGAGTTTTCCATACCAAATTCTTTAGAGTATTGCTTTATTCTTTCTAATGCTATGGTATTATCAATTTTATAAATAGAAGCTAAGAATTTTAAGTATTCAATACCTTTAAGTCTTAAGAAAATGTTTGGGTCATCAGGTATAAATGCAAATTGTCTTTTAGCTTCTATAGGGTTATCTTTTATAGATATATTATTAATTCTAATGTCACCAGAATCTATTGGGATTATTCCAGTTGTCATTTTTAGTGTAGTTGACTTACCAGCACCATTTGGACCTAAAAATCCAAATATTTCATTATCTTTAATTTCTAAAGAAATATTATCTACTGCTGTTAAAGATCCGTACTTTTTAGTTACATTTGTAATATTTATCATGATTGCCTCCCATAATTATAATAAAATTATCACTTTTAAAAATGCATGTGTCAAGATTAGAAGAGTATTCATAAAAAAATATTGATATTTTCATAATAACATATATATAATAGTAAAGCTCATTTGTCTTAACTGGGGATGAATTGGTTTCGACGGGTAAAGATGAGTTCACATGGCAGCCGAGTGGTGACGTTATCACCGCCAAACGATAAATGGCAAATCTTATCAATTCAATCGTGCTTCTGCCCCTATGGCAGTCGCTTGCTGCTAGTTTTAACTAGTACCAACCGAGTTTTGGCCGATACTGGCCACGCACCATCTTAAACATATCGCTAGTTCTTCGGATAGTTTAAGGTGTAACCAAGAAGAAATAGTTGCTTATTACTGACAAATAAGTAATGAAATTTAGTCAGGCCCTTTGTACTTTGTTCGATCATTATAATTGTATGAAGGTAACAAAATGATCTAAGCTGTAGTCATCTGAATGGTGCTTTATTCGGACACGAGTTCGACTCTCGCCATCTCCACCATTAAAGTACATTAGTCTTGATACTTTGAATAAAAGGTGTCAAGACTGTTTTTTTTATGCTTTTTAAGGCTAAAATGATGAATTTGAAGCGAAGTTCTATCAAGTTTTAGCGCTTGATTGATTTTTTGCTTGTTTTCGTATCAAGATAATAGGCTATATTATACTTTTTCTTGGTAGGTGTTAGAACGATTACTGAGGTAGCAGAACGTTTACTATGTCAAAAAGCGGTGTTAGAACGATTACTTGCGACACCCCTAAAATTTTTGTAGATTGATTGAAAAAAATGCAAAAAAATGTTATAATGAATAAGAATATTAAAAAATACAATAGCAATGTTTAGGAGGTATACTATGAAAGGTGAAGCTCAAAATTTTAAATGGTTTAAAGATAGAATTTTTGAGATTCCTTTTTTTCAAAGACCCTATGTTTGGAAGGAAGATAATTGGGAAGAATTATGGAATAACATAGTCTTGAATTCGGCAGAAGAAATGCCTTTTATAGGTAGTTTCATATTACAAATTAAGGATGATAGAGGATTAGTAAATTACATTGTTATTGATGGCCAACAACGCTTAACAACTCTTTCAATTTTGATTAAAGCATTTTTGGATTCTTCTAGTGATTTAAAAAATGATGATGAGTATTCTGGTGCGATGAATGAAATTGAATCGTATATTATGAATATTGAGCATAAAGGTATGAAAACCTCTAAACATCCAAGAGTTATTCCTTCATCTATTGATAAAAGAGATTTTTTAAATGTGATGGAAGGAAATTTGAAATTAGATGATATAGTAGAAGATTCTCATAACATTTTGAAATGTTACAGTTTCTTTATGAATAAATTTTTAAAATGCAATAAAAAAGAAAGAATATTAATTGGCAGTAAATTTGCGTCTGATATAAAGTTTTTTATAGCAATTGAACTTGATTCAAAAGATGATGAACAAAAAATATTTGATTCTGTAAATAGACTTGGAATGAAACTTTTAAATTCTGATATAATAAAAAATAATTTATATCAAAAATTAAAAGAAGTTGCTACTGATGATATTGATGTTATAGATATTTATAACAAAAATTGGCGAGATGTATATCAAGCTAATGATTCTTTAAGAGAATATTGGGAAAGAGAAATTACAGTCGGTCGAAATAAAGGGAATCAATTAGATGAATTTTTAAAAGATTACGCAACAATAAAAGGTATATATGTATCATCACAAGTAGGAATAGATGGCCTTGCTAAATCTTTTAAAGATTACACAAATAATTTAGATTTAAAGAATTTATTACTTTTTATTGAAGAAATAACTTCGTATGCAAACATATATTTTGATTTATTCAACCGAGATATAGAAGAGACTTCTTTTGAAAAATATGATAATCTAAATGTATTGCTTTTAACTTTAGAAGTTACAAAAACTACAACATTTAACCCTTATCTTTTGAAATTGATTCATGATAAACCATCAAATTTAGAAGAAATACTATATAATTTAGAGAGGTTTATTATAAAAAGATTAATTTATGGTTTAAGTGTTAAGAATTATAATAAAGTTTGTGAACAATTATTGAAAACAGATAATGCTATTGAATATCTTGAAAAATATTCTGATGACTCTATTGATTATTCTATTTTTCCTCAAGGATTGACTAGCATATCTAATGATAACGCAAAGCTTTTATTACTAATTATTGAATTAATAAAGAGAAAAAATATTGGAGATGGTAAATTTTCTACATTAGCGAAGTATTCTAGTTTTCAATTGGAGCATATTTTACCAAAAAAATGGCAAAAATATTGGTCGAATGTCCCATGTTACAATAGTGATGGCTCTTTAGTTGAAGATGGTGAATTAATTACTACAATAAGAGATTGTAAAAAGAATTCTATTGGTAATATGACATTATTAAAGGATAAATTAAATGCTAGTATAAGTAATAGTGATTTTAAAATAAAAATTAAAGGTAATGGTGGCACCAGAGCAAAAGATCAAGGAATTGAAATGTATGTTGGTGGATTATTGATTGCAAAAGAAATTGTTGATTCTTATAATAACAATCCTGAATGGAATGAAAAACTTATTTATGAAAGAGACAAAGCATTATTTGATACATTAAATAATTTCTTTAATTTTATAGTTGATTCAACTGACGTTATTGTTACTCCTATAAAAGTGGCATCATCAAAAAAGAATATTAAAATGAATAGGGTTGACGACGACAGAGATTTTACCTATGAAAAAGTGTGTTCGTTTACTCTTTTAGGTAATAAAATAGATGTTTCATCAGCAAGGGATATGCTAGTTAAATTTATTGAAGAATTATATTACGTGCATAATAAAAAAGATCAACTGTACGAGTTAGCTAAAAACGACTTTAAAAGTGGTACTAGAGCAACAAAACCTTTATTAACATTAACTCCTTCAAAAATTACCGATCCACGTAGAATTGGAGATTCGTCTATTTATGTGGAATCCAATAGAAGTTTTAATGATATAATTGGGATAATTAAATGTCTCATTGAGAAATTTAATTTAAGTAACGACGATTTTGTATTTTATACTGTTGATGAATCGTATAGGCAAATTGCATTTGAATTGGTAAAAAATCTTGTAATAAACGATTACTTAACTGTAGAAGATATACAAGCTTTATCCACTCAAGAGTATACAAAAACAATTATCAAAGGTTTAAAAAATCCGTTAATTGCATATCCTTCAGATTTAGAAGCTCATGAATGGAAAAAAGAAAGATATTCGAAAGAATGTTTAGTATATGATAATATTAAAATTCATGTTAGCAACCAATTTACAAAGGATGCTCTTGATGAATTGGTTTCTTGGCACAATACAATTATTAAAAAATAGAAGAATTGAAATCCACTAGAGTAAAATTGATGTGGATTTTTTTAAGCCTAATTTATCTTTCAAAAGAAATCACAATATTTATATAATTTGTAGTATATTCAAAATTTCAAATTTAGAAATTTATATTGCCTATTTTGCTTGATAAAAATGTCTAATTATGATAAAATATGAGCAATTATGTTTAAAGATGAGAATGACATATGACAAGGTAAAGTGAGGTAATATTATGGAATTTAAAGAAAAGGTAATTTTTGCTAGAGCAAAACTAAATTTGTCTCAAGCAAAATTTGGTGAGCGATTAAATATATCATTGGCTACAATATGTCGTTGGGAAACAGGCAAAGTTCAACCAACCAAGAAAGACAGAGTTCTTTTTGAACAATTCTGTAAAGAAAATAAAATTATATTCGATGAGGTAGTTAAAAATGAAGAAGTATAATGTTATTGATTTGTTTTGCGGTGCCGGAGGCTTATCAAGAGGATTTCTAGATGCGGGATTTGACGTTTTATTGGGAGTTGATTTTGATGATGCTGCGTTAAAAACTTTTGAAATGAATCATGGGAATGCAACAGCTATGAAGCTTGATTTATTTGACCATAACAATATTAGAAAGATAAAAGAATTCTTAGAAGCGCGTACTCAACCAATTGACGTGCTTGTTGGTGGTCCACCATGTCAAGGTTTTTCTTTAGCTGGAAAACGAGAAGAAGATGATAAAAGAAACATCCTTTATTCAGCTATGGTTAAAACTGCAAAAATACTTAAACCAAGAATTGTGGTTTTGGAAAATGTTCCAGGAATGCTTACATTATATGATGGTTTGGGAAAAAAGAGAATTTTTTCTGATTTTGAAAAATTAGGCTATAAAATGTCTGTTAATGTTTTATATGCACCTGAGTATGGTGTTCCACAAATAAGAAAAAGGGCTATATTTGTAGGAATCCTTGATGGGGAAAATGAGTTTAATTATCCAGAACCGCTTGTTGATGAAGATAATTTCATTACTTGTAAAGAAGCGTTATCTGACTTACCATCTTTGAATGGTGACAACGATTACTCTTTGGATACTGTTAGAGAGTATTTACATGAACCAACATCAGACTACCAAAGAAGAATGAGAAAAAATTCAACTGTTGTATATAATCACTATCCTACTCGACATATGCAAAAAACAATAGATAATATAGCAAGAATACCTGATGGTGGAAACTATAAAGATTTGCCAAAAGAAGAATCAAATAAATTCAAATATCATGAGTCACTTCATAGATATTGCAGTTGGAAACCATCATTGACTATCGATACTGGGCATAGGACACATTTTCATTATGAGTATAATAGAATACCTACTGTTAGAGAATGTGCTAGATTACAATCATTCAGTGATGATTTTGTTTTTTATGGTAGCAAGCAACAACAGTATAAACAAGTTGGTAATGCAGTTCCACCACTTTTAGGTATGGCTATTGCACTGAAAATAAAGGAGTTTTTGGATAATGAAAAGAAAATATAATATTGTTGATTTATTTTCAGGTTGTGGCGGATTATTAGATGGTTTTCTTCAATCAAATCTTTGTAAACATCTTGCATCTGTAGAATGGGAAAAAGCTCCTGTTGATACTTTGCGTAACCGATTAATAACAAAATGGGGTGACAATAATGCAAATGAAACTGTCATTCAATTTGATATTCAAAGAACAGATGAATTATTGAATGGATTTGATGATGATAAATATGGTAAGTCAAAAGGACTAAAGAAAATTATTGGTAGAAAAAAAGTAGATTTTATCATTGGAGGTCCACCTTGCCAAGCATATTCTGTGGCAGGTAGGCTTTCAATAGACCAAAAAGAAAAACCAGACTATAGAAACTATTTATTTGAATATTATTTGAAAATAGTAGAAAATTTTCAACCAAAATTGTTTGTGTTTGAGAATGTTCCAGGAATGCTGTCTGCAATGCCAGATGGAACTCCTATTATTGACTTGATAAAAAGAGATATTGAAAAAAAGGGATATGAGATTGTTGAAGATATAAGAGGACTAGCTATACTAGATGCATCTGATTATGATGTTCCTCAGTCTAGAAAAAGAGTAATCCTTGTAGGATTAAATAAAAAGTATTTTGAAAGTGATGATCGACAAAAAATTCTCAAAGATTTTTATACTAATATTCTTCCATCATTAAAAGGAAGAAAAGTTATAACAGTTGAGGAGGCAATTGGGGATTTACCGGGCTGTTATCCTTTATTCAGTGATAAAAGACCATCTCATACTGTTCCCAAATGCGATATATCATGGCACTATTCTAGGTTCAATTCTATAAGGGATGTTAAAATATTTCAAATGTTTGCAAGGGATATTGAGAGTGGTGAAAATAAATACACTGATAGTGAGAAACTTAAGGAGATATATAATGATGCAACAGGAGCAAAAACTAAGGTTCATAAGTACCATGTTTTAAGAAAAGATGAGCCTAGTACAACAATCCTTGCTCATTTATATAAAGATGGATTAAGATTTATTCACTATGATTCATCTCAAGCTAGAACAATAACTGTTAGAGAAGCTGCAAGGCTTCAAACTTTTGATGATGATTTTGAATTTATAGGAAGTCAAGGAGATGCTTATAAAATGATTGGCAATGCAGTTCCATGCAAATTGGCATTGAGCATTGCAAAAGCAATTGATATTATGTTAAAAAGGAGAAATAAATAATGGCAGGAATACCTAAAGAACATATGGAATTATATTTTGATAAACTTTGTAGAACACAAAAAGCTGAAACTGTTCTTAGTTTAATTCAAGCTACATATCATTCTAAAAAATCATCTAAAATAAATGATGATGTAAAAACCGAAATTGCAAGAAGATTGCAATCAGCTTATGATTTATTTAGAGACAATATCAAAGGTACATCATAAGGTGCTGGAACATATAATGGTGCATACAAACAATTTGAAAGCCAATATACGATAGGACATGAGCTGTGTATTTGGAAAAACTCATCTCTTGATTTAACCATTCTTGCTGAAGAGGTTGCCAAAAATAACATAACAATAAAGGATTATTTTGATATTTTCTTTTATAACTATTTTCAACCTATTAATGGAAAAGCAGTTCATCCATTATATCAAATATTAAAGTATATGCTAGTAAATGGTGTTGCCGAAATTGAAAAAGAATGGTTACCTTCTATATTAAATGTGACAGCAACTAACGAAAATATAAATGCTTTATGTAATTTTTTAGATGGAACAAATTACATCGAGTATGATGGCTCAAGTTTAAAGTATGTTGGAAAATTACCAATTGATAAAATAATAAAGAAATGCAATATTAGATATATTGGAGAAAATGGACTAGCTCTTGCAAAAACTGAATTAGATATTGATGAAAAGTACGCTGAGTATATTACTACTGAAATTAATATAGATGAAGAAGAAGGCAACAATGAAATTGAACTTTCAAATGAGAAAGTAGAAGTGCCATTGTTTAGCTTTAAAGAATCACCTATCACTGATGGTCAAAACCTTATTGTTTATGGAACTCCAGGTTGTGGAAAATCATACTATGTTGAACATACACTATTAGATGGCTATCCAAAAGATAACTATATTAGAACGACTTTTTATCAAGACTATACAAATACTGACTTTGTAGGTCAAATTTTGCCTGTGGTGGAAGGGGATAAGGTTACTTATAAATTCAATCCTGGTCCTTTTACTCTTGCATTGGAACAAGCAATTAGAAAACCAAACGAGAGAATTGCTTTAGTTATTGAAGAACTAAATAGAGGTAGTGCAGCTAGTATTTTTGGTGATATCTTTCAACTTTTGGATAGAAAAGAAGGAGTCAGTGAATATGGAATCACTAATGTCAATATCATCAATTATTTAAAAGAAAAGTTTGAGGGTGTTTATACATTTAAAGAAATTAGGCTACCTGACAATCTTTCAATTTATGCGACAATGAACACGTCCGACCAAAATGTATTTACTTTGGACACTGCATTCAAGAGAAGATGGAAATTTAAAAAGCTTATTAATGAATTTGCAGTAGACCATCAATTTAAGAATAAGTATATTCCAGGTGCCGATATTACTTGGGAAGAATTAGTTAATGATATAAATGAATATATTTTAGAATGCTCAAGTGGACTTAATAGTGAAGATAAGCAATTAGGAGTATATTTCGTTGATGAGAATGGTATGAGAAAAGAAAAGGTAGATGCATCCGATCCCGAGGCAGTCAATGCTTTTGCGTACAAAGTACTTGAATACTTATGGTCTGATGTTGCTAAATTCGATAGAAGTAAATGGTTTGTTGATGAAATTAAATCTCTAGATGAACTTGTAAAAGAATACAAGAATAAAGGATTAGAGGTATTTGTAGATGGCATCTTCAACAAGTATTAAAGATGTTGTTGACATTGAAATAAATTATCATAAAGTTACTAATAAAGTAGATGACTCTTTTATTGGTATAAAAATCAAGAACAATAGAATCGATTTTTATTATCCTGAAACATATAACTTTGATGAGTCATCTATTGAAAAATCAAGAGAAGATGTTCTTGCGATATTACAAACAATATCAATTGCAAAAACACATTCTAATTCAAGGATAAAAGTTGAGTCATCGTTTTCAAATAATGAGGCTATTCCCTTGTTATCATATTTATGGATTATTAGAGACTACTTGATGAATGGATTTTATGTCAACAGGGAAAAAGTCTTAAAGAAAAATCAAAGAGGAAAAGTTGATTGGAAAAGGACTCTAAATGGCCAACCGATTATATCAAAAGGCAATGTTGTATATAGCGACATTGTGGTATCAGTCAAAAACGAGCTTGATAACATTATTGTTGAAATACATAAATATTGTGTTAAGAAAAGCCTAGATATCTTAGGATGGTTATTTGGAATCAACAGTTCTAATTTTATTGAAACTAAACCATTCTACAAAGAATTAAAGAATCTCTATATCGATACTTTAAGAAAAGAATTGAGTCAAACTTTTGATGATGAAAAGAAATTAAGATTATCGAATATGTTATCCATCATTGAAGGCTTAAGTGATGAACAAAATGGTAATGAACTTGTATACGGTGTAGATTCTTATGCTTATATCTTTGAAAGAATGATTAATTCAATCTTCGGAAATAGAGATGCAACCAAATTTAATCCTAGTGCAAATTGGTTTATGAAATCAAATGATTATAAGACCCCATTTCCTAGTAGCGATTTAAGACCAGATACTATTTTGATAAAAGACAATATCGCTTATGTCCTTGATTCAAAATTTTATCGTTTTGGTTATACGGCAAATACTAAGGATTTGCCTGAAACAACATCTATTCAAAAGCAAATTACTTATGGTGATTTCATCAAAAACAATAAAATGGGAGATGAGATACAAAAGATTAGAAATGCTTTTATTCTTCCGTATAATAAATCGAATAATAAACTTGGTCTTAATGGAATTATTGAGTACATTGGTTACTCTAAGACTGATTACAGAAAAGGAGCCGAAGATCACGAGATTATTCATGCATTCCTTATTGACTTAAAATATGTTATTGAGACATGGAATAAACGAAATCATGGCAACGATGTAGCGAGCCTTGTAAAGCAAATCGAGGATATTCAGAAAACAAGAATTAAGCAAGAGCGAGATATCGATTTTGCTAGCAAAACTATACAAATCAAGGATGGTCAAACTTTTGTAGGTGGCATCCTTAGTTCCTTTTATGCAACAATCCATAATTCAAAATTGAAACAAACATTGACCAATCAAGAAATTCTTTATGTAGATGGATATTTTGTCATTAATGATGCTAAGTACATAGATATTGAAGATGGCAAAAAGCATCTAAGTGCATATGCAATGATGCATAGAGATGAGTGTTGCTTGGCTTTTGATGCCATAGAAGAAAGCGACGAAAACCTACCATACGAATCATGCAAAAATTGTGAGAAGAGAAAAAAAGCTAGTCCGAAGAAAATAAAAACGGACGACGAGCATAATCAAAGGATATTCTTAAGAGCACAGGATGCAGATGTCAATAGAGTCCTCGAAGATAACAAGGACGCTATTGAACTCAAAAACAAATTATCTGGTTCATTTGCATTCAATCTAAATACTTTAATGGAAGATGGAGGATTCAGTATCAATCAACTTGCAAAAAGTTCTAAGGTAGATAATGGTAAAATTAGTAAGATTTTGGAAGGTTCTGCAATGCCATCACTAGTAGATTGTATGAGATTTTGTGCAGCATTTGAATTGCATCCAATAGTTGCTCATCAATTATTGTCTAGTGCGAGTTTTGATTTAAATACATCAAATGAGCAACATCAGTTTTATAATTTTCTTATAAACTATTGCTATGGCGAAGATGTGCATTCTTGGTCTTTAAAATGCGCCGAAACCAACCATGGAGATTGGATAATTTAAAAAATGATAAAAATTGTTTGGGAAATTTCCCAAATTTTATAACTGAATAGTCGATAGAAATACGGCCTTATGCCTTATTAGATTTATATCTAGTAGGTATAAGGTCTTTTTTTTATGTTTTTTTAAAGAAAACAGCTATTTTTGCAACATTTTTAGTTTGGGAAAACTCCCAAAGTTGGAAATAACGCTTTTGTTATAATGGGCTCGTACTTAGGTGCTGTAACGCCTAGTCGGAGATATGAAGGACTTACAGGTCAACGCTACTTCATACCTCAAACAATTTAATATCGCAGTCTAGTAATTTTAGCGGACGAACGCACTGCAAAACGAAATGGAAAAAATCTATTTTAGACATCCATATCTTTTGCCATGCTTTTTTGTGCCGCTCTTGATACTTGTTCCATTTCGTCACTTGGATGTCGGAAGGAACACATATGTAAAAGAACGACAATCAAAAACTTCAAGCTGAAGAACGCCCACAACGCCCACGATAACTTCTTCCATACCGCTGTCAGGCTCATGGAATATCTGTATTGCACCCTCTTGTGCGATCTGTGTTGTACCCTTTACGAACTGCTTTCTTTTGAGGGTATCCTTCTGACGGACTCTCATAAAATGCTCAGGTGCAAAGGTCGGGATAGACTCGAACTCGAACTTTTTCTTTGGCGAGCAAATCGTATCACCGATAGCGAAGATACCCGGGTCAAACACACCGATTATATCTCCTGCATAGGCTTCGTCGATTATCTCTCTTTCCTGAGCCATTATCTGCTGAGGCTGAGAAGATCGGAAGAGCACACGTCTGAA
>OIEH01000973.1_pt1 | contig 12303 bp, 7 predicted proteins | sample 1604811 | NCBI WGS metagenome assembly OIEH01 (sample SAMN01760945, study PRJEB22395) | human gut metagenome | reverse complement strand
ACAAGGGGGCAGAATCGCTTGGTTTTAGGGGGCAGCTTACACTGGATTTTCCAACTATGACCCAAGAGCTTCTGTTTCGCAAGAGTTTTTCAAGAAAGTGCAGAACAAGATACACTATGCCATACACGGCCATACGGCAGCCGAACTGATTGTGGAACGTGCCGATGCCGAAAAGGATTTTATGGGATTGCTTACATTCAAAGGGAATCAGCCTACTCTGTCAGAAGCTCGCACAGCCAAGAATTATTTGGATGAGAAGGAACTTCGTGCTATGGGGCAGTTGGTATCTGGATATTTGGACTTTGCAGAGCGTCAGGCAGAACGAGAGCAACCAATGACAATGAACGATTGGGCTAACTATTTGGATAGGATTCTTACCATGTCGGGAGAACAATTGCTATTAGATTCCGGCAAGGTGTCGCACACGGAAGCTATGGAACATGCTACCAATGAATATCGCAAATACAAACAACGCACTATCAGTGATGTGGAACATGATTATCTGGACTCCATCAAGCGAATTGGCAATATAGGTAAAAAAGGAGACAAAAATGAAAATTAAATACAAGCACCAACGATTTCAGGCTGAAGCTACTCGCTGTGTGACGGATGTGTTCCAAGGTCAACCGAAGAGAGATGGACTGAGCAACTTTTTGATAGACCAAGGCAAAGGCCATATAGGTTTTAAGGTAGAAGGCTTTGGCAACGCCCCCATTGTGCTCGACCGTGAAAGTCTGTGCGAGAACATTCGCACCATACAGATGGCGCAAGGCTTGAAGCCTATCGAACATATACAAGGCGAGGGACTAACCCTTACGGTGGAAATGGAGACCGGTACAGGTAAAACCTATACCTACATCAAGACAATGTATGAACTGAACCAACGCTACGGCTGGAGTAAGTTCATTATCGTGGTACCCAGTATTGCCATTCGCGAGGGTGTGTTCAAGAGTTTTGAAAGTATGGCGGAACACTTTGCCGGAGAGTATGGCAAACGGATGCAATACTTCATCTATAACTCCAAGCAGCTCTCCAAGATCGATGGCTTTGCCCAAGACAACGGCATTCACGTGATGGTCATCAACACGCAAGCATTCAATGCCTCGATGAACGAAGAGAAGAACATACAGGGACGTAGCGGAGACGCTGTCGCACGTATCATCTTTTCCCGACGGGATGAGTTTGGATCACGTCGTCCTATCGACATCCTTGCCAAGACCAATCCCATCATGATCATTGATGAACCGCAAAGTGTGTTGGGTACGGACAAGGGCAACGCCACCCGACGGGGCATACAGCTGTTCAATCCCCTGTTCAAGGTCTTGTATAGTGCCACTCATCGCAAGGACGACATCTACAACATGGTATTCCGACTGGATGCCATTGATGCCTATAACAAGCGGTTGGTGAAAAAAGTGGAAGTGCGAGGTGTGCACCAATTAGGCTCCACCGCTACCAACGGTTATGTCTATTTAGATGAAATCGTTATCGGCAAAGGCAATCCGCAGGCACGTATCGGTTTCGATATGAAAACCAATAACGGTACCCGCCATGTCATTCGCTTGGCAGGCGAAGGCTTCAACCTGAAAGAACAAAGTGGCGGACTGCAAGAATACGAAGACAACTACATTGTAGAACGCATTGACGGACTGACCGGTACCATTCATTTCCTGAACGAACTGACGCTTCATGAAGGAGACATCGTAGGTGCTGCCAACGAAGAACTGGTGCGCCGTATGCAGATTCGTGAGACCATCAAAACACATCTGGAACGTGAACGCCAGTTGTTTCCCAGACACATCAAGGTGCTCTCCCTGTTCTTCATCGACCATGTGGATAGCTACCGCATATACAGCAAAGAGGGTGTGGAGAAAGGAAAGTTTGCCAAGATGTTTGAGGAGGAATACCAGAGAGCCTTACAAGAAATGATGCCTACATTTACGGATGGAGCTTATATGCGTTTCCTGTCCGACCCCAAGAATGCGTGTGACAACATTCACGACGGTTATTTCTCCGTGGATAAAAAAGGTGTCAGCGTGGAATCGAAAAGCAAGGAAGGTGAAAACGAAGAGCGTGGTTTCAACTTGATTATGAAAGATAAGGAGCGTCTGCTGAGCCAAGAGTGTCCGGTGCGTTTCATCTTCTCTCACTCTGCCTTGAAGGAGGGTTGGGACAATCCCAACGTGTTCCAGATTTGTACGCTGAAAGATACTGCCAACGAGATAAAGAAGCGGCAGGAAGTGGGACGCGGTATGCGTCTTTGCGTCAACGACAAAGGTGAACGCCAGGATACCGATGTATTAGGCGATACTGTGTTCAATATCAACATACTCACAGTTATCGCCAGCGAAAGCTATGACGACTTTGCCAAGAAGTTGCAGAAAGAAATAGCCGAGGCTTGCGATACTCGCCCTGTGATAGTGACTGCCAATCTGTTTGCCGATGCAATGGCGCAAACAGAAGATGGAACAACAGTAAAAATCTCCACACAACAGGCAGTAGATATTCACGAAGAGTTGATTACCCAAGGGTATATCAAGAAGGGGAAACTCACTCAGAAGTATTTTGATGAGAAGAAAGCCGGACAGCTTGATTTTGGCGAGGCAAACGAACTGAAATCATTTATCATCAAGCAACTGGATAAGGTATTTGACCCGGATAGTGTGAAACCTACAAACGGAAGGGAAAAGAAAGAGGCAAAATTCAATGCCGACAACTTCCACAAGAAGGAGTGGCAGGAACTATGGAAGCGTATCAACACACGCACATACTACAATGTAAACTTCGACACCTCGAAGCTGATAAAGAACGCAATTGATGAACTGTACAAACATCTGAATGTAACGGAAATCCGCATCGTGGTGGAAAGCGGAGGTATAGAGGGAATTCGCGACCGCAAGGAATTGGAAGTCGGCACAGCTATGTCGGCAGCCAAAGTAAGAACTATCCATGTGAAGGAGGCTGTTGGAAGTGGTGTTACATACGACCTCGTAGGCGAATTGGTGCAAGCTACCGGCCTAACTCGAAGAACCATTGTAGCCATTTTGCAAGGTATCAAACCCACCACATTCCATCAATTCAAGCTCAACCCCGAAGAGTTTATCATCAAGGCAGGACGTATCATTAACGATTGTAAGGCAATCTCCCTGATACAGCATATCCGCTATGAGAAGCGCAACAATACGTTTGATAGCGACATCTTTGAGGAAGCAACACTTCGTGGTACATTGGGCAAGGACGCTATCGAAAGCGAGAAATCGCTGTATGATTTAGTGGTAGTTGATAGCCAAGGTATTGAGCGTTCCTTTGCCGAATCATTGGAAAAAGAGGACGATGTAGTGGTTTACACCAAGCTGCCGGGAGGCTTCTATATCAATACCCCCATGGGTAAATACAACCCCGACTGGGCAGTTGCCTTCCGCGAAGGTAGCGTGAAACACGTTTACTTTGTGGCAGAAACCAAAGGTAACGACATCGAAGCATCCCAGCTGCGAAAAGCCGAAGATGCCAAGATTGAATGTGCCCGTCGTCACTTTGCAGCCATCAGTACAGGCGAAGTGGTATATAGCGTGGTGAAAACGTATCAGGATTTGTATAATGCGGTAACGAAATAACACAATCATCCATGTAGAGGAGCCACTCCCTACATGGTATTTGATTCTTTGAATAGGAACATGATTACAGAGCATCCTTCGTATTTAAGAACGACACCTGTTGGTGAAGACCTATTTATAGGTAAATCTCATGAAGCAATATCTAAAAGAATTGCTCAACAGATTAAAAATGGTAACCATTGCCAAATGATTGGAATTGATGGTGGATGGGGATCAGGTAAATCAAATTTAGTAAAGCTCATTTCTAATGAACTCAATGCAGGGATAAGTGATAAAAAGAAACAAATGTTTCCATTTATCACCTATGATGCTTGGGGGCACAGTTCCGATTTACAACGTCGTACCATATTAGAGGAAATAACAAAATCTCTGATTACTGACTATGAATGTCTTGATAACTCTTGGCAACTAAAACTTAACGAACTTCTTTCCAAAAAGAAAAGCACTCATAACAAAAAAGTTCCTAGACTTAGCACAACTATTAAAGTCGGCATGTTATTAGTGGCATTAACCCCACTAATCAATTGGCTTGTTTCTTTAGTTCCAGACAAATGTGTTTTGGGAAAGATTCTTACGTCTATGATACCTTACATTGTTGGTATCGTTTATGTTGTTTATAAAAAGCATTGCGATGATAAAAAATATGGAATAACTGGAACCGTATCATTCTCGTCTTACTTTGAGGAATTATTTCTTGTGTACAAGGGTAAAATTTCTGAAGAATCAACTTATGAAGTGATTTCTGAAAAAGAACCTTCATCTTCACAATTTAAGGAATGGATGCATCAGTTAGATGGGAGTATCAGGGATAGCAAAAAAGTAATCCTTGTTTTTGACAACATGGATAGGCTTCCTATTGCTAAAGTACAAGAGTTTTGGGCTGCTATACACTCTTTTTTTGCAGAAGAGTCTTTTGATAATCTTGTTATAATTGTTCCATTTGACCGCTCACATATCATAAATGCCTTCAAATCGGAAGATAATACCGATAATAGCCATTGTTACGGCAATGACTTTATTAACAAGACATTTAGTGTGGTACATCGTGTAGCTCCTCCCATCATGTCTGATTGGAAAGCATTTTTCTATCAAAAATGGAAAGATGCCTTTGGTAAAGAAGCTTCTCCAGATAAGGAGGTTACGCAAATATATGATGCTATGACCCCAGAAATTACACCTCGCAACATCATTGCTTTTATAAACGAACTAATTACATTGAAGTTTAACTCTGATTTATCTATTCCTGATAGATACTTAGCATTATACATTTTTGGCAAGGATGAAATTTCAGCTAAACCGTCAATAGAACTTTTGTCTCCTTCATTTTTAGGGAATTTGTCTTGCCTTTATAGTAATGATACCGATATGCCTAAATTTATGTCGGCTATACATTATCAGCTACCTGTAGAGAAATCAATGGATATTGTTTTTACTCGGCAGATGAAAACAGCTCTCGATAATAATGAAGTGGAGACAATTAACCAATTAGCCAAAGATAACTCTACCTTTAAGAGTATTGCAGAAATAGCTATTCTAGATGTCACTAACATTGAGAATGCGACAATAGCACTCGAAAAGGCTGATTTATCTAATATTGAGAAAGGCGTTCTCGATTATATTTGGCAATGTCTATACCATCGTATTCACTCATTAAAAGCAGACTTCACACGTTACAAACCTTTCCACTCAATCTTACTTTCTCATGTATCACAAACAGGTAGGAAAAACTATATTTCTATGCTGATTAAACAATACCAAAGCATAAAGGAAGATAGTTTTGATTGCCAGACTTATATACAAGGCATTGATGCCTTGCGGAAAGTAGACTCATTTCATTTAGATTGTGTCCTTGAATGTTTATGGCAAATATCACCTGCATTGTTCGTGAAACTTACTCAAATCACGAAAGATTCATACAATGACTATGGATATTATTGTCCTGAAGAAGATTTAGACGAATACCTTTCTGATTTAAGCATTTCGGATTGGAAATCCATATTTATCAATAAGACATTAGCTGATGAATATAAATTGAATCGCTTTGAGAAAAAACTGCTCGAAAATCTAAAATCCTCTGGGAACAACGTAGATGATGTTAGAGTATGTATTGAACGCCTGAAAGAGATTCGATCCTATATAGATAATGCAGATTCTATAATGGCCGACTCGGCTATCTATAATATATTGGGTAGCATCGATAGTAAGAATCCAATATTCTATGATTTAATATGCATTGGTATGTCCAAATGCGGTTCGTACCAGTATAGAGGATACAGCCCATATTCTATAATGCTATCTTCACCCTCTGACCAAGATATTATTTCTATCTCAAACACCATTAAATGGTATATCAATTATGGTGATCTATTAGTAAGTTATAGTTCATATGATAGTAAACTAACAAATAGTGTTGTAAGACATTTGACCAATAGCTATAATGCTCATAGTAGAGCATCAATCACAAATTGCTTGAAAAATTATACATCTATAAAAGCTCATTATTCACTTGAAGCCAAGGCTTTGTTGACTAAACTTGCTGGATGGTCTACTAACTATAAAGGTGAAGATGTTTTCTCTCCTGAACTAATAAAAGACTGCCTTAATGTAAAAAATGATTTATCAGTTGCAGTATTAAATGCTCTAAATTCAACCTTGCAAAGCAAATCGCAAGAGGTTTGGTGTGATGACTTGAAAAACTCGCACACTTTAGCCGATTATTATGTCATGTATCATCCGGAAATTAATCAAAACTTGTTTGATGCGATAAAAGAGCAGATAAATAGTTGTGTAACTAATAATACTGCCATTGCAAACCAAGACATTGTTGGTAAGTTATTGTCTATATGTAACGTACAAGGCTGTGACGTGAAAAATTTCTTTATAGATACCCTAAATAAATTCAACACAAATCAGTCAACCAAAGGAAAGGTAATTGCATTAGCCCCTTGGATTTTCCAATATGTAGGGAATGACTTGGAGACTTATCAGGATTACTTGTTTAAGTTTTTAGTTACAGAGGTGTTAGAAGATGATGCAATAATTAGTATCCTTAATAAAAACAGACAGATGCTTTCATTCAAAAAACCTGATGATTTTAAGAGGAAAATCAAGCAGTTAGCTGAAGCTAATGGTAACGAATCTTCAGAAATTTGGATGCTGGCAAAATATTGGAAACTTATAAAAGATAAGAAATAAAAATTTGGCACTTTTGCTATGGATTCGCAGTTATACATGATAGTAGATTTAGAGAGATGTGGCGATAAGTGTATGTTTATCACCGAGCAAGTTTCCTCTATCAGCGAGAACAAGAACGGTCTTTGGGCTGTTCGGTTCTCGTCATCTACTCGTGTGTTCAATTACAACAAAGCCCGTCTGTTATATTTTACCGATCCAGAGACCATAGATTTCAGCGAAAAAGGATTGTATATCAAGAATAAGCACATCAACAATGTGGCAGAAGTATTGCGGTTTTCTGACACTCGTCATACATTCTATCGAGTGACCTATCCCAATGGTTACTATGAGAACTTTGAGGGAAATGATGTCTATATCACTCGTACTCCCATTGACAAAAATGGTGGATCTACTTGGGAATATCTTCGTAAATTGGCTGCTGAAACAGGTCTGATGACAGAGGATGAAGATAATATCTTATCCAAGCAGTATGAATTGGTAGATACAATGCGCGACAATGTTCCTTTGGCTCAATATCTTGGTGACAAGTCAAAATTAGCAACATATCGCTTGCCAAAGCAGGTTTATTATCCTTTCGGATGCAATGCCAGCCAAAAGTCTGCGGTGGAGAAGGCATTGACGCATCAAGTAAGCATCATACAAGGACCTCCGGGAACAGGTAAAACGCAAACGATTCTCAACATCATAGCCAATTTGCTTATGGTAGGAAAAACAGTGCTTGTTGTGTCTAACAACAATTCTGCCGTAGAGAATGTAGCAGAAAAATTGGAGAGCGAAGGACTTGGTTTTATAGTAGCCAAACTCGGTCGTACGAAAAATAAAGAGGTGTTTATTGCCAATCAAGTAGGTTATCCTGATATGACAGATTGGAATATTGAGGACAAATCAACAATATATCAATTGGCGAAAGATTCTCTCCAAAACGTGTCACAAGGATTTGACGGGCAGTTACGTCAAGCTCAACTAAAGACGGAATATGATGCGTTGCTGAAAGAGAGCAAATATAATGCGCTATTAGGCGCAAACAGTACTGATAACAACTGGCTTCATGGTAAACCATCTGCCAAACTGATAACGCTGCTCAACCTTTACCAAATGAAGGTAGAGAAGGAGCAAAAGCTCAGTTTTTGGTTTCGTTTGAAGTGGTCATTTGCTATGGGAATGAAGATATTCTCGTTCCTTAACGGTAAAGTTACCGAAGTGATAGCTGGATTGGAAGAAGCCTACTATTTCTCTCGTAAGGCTGAAATCGAGCAAGAATTGGGCTTCATAGTCCATACGCTTCAATCCATTGATATTAACCAGTCTGTAAAAGATCTGCGTTCCTCTTCCTTGCAAATTTTGAAGAATAAGATTGCCAAACGATATGGAACCAGCGAAAGGAAAAGGTTCTCTATTAGGGACATCAAGCCCAAAACAGAGGAGTTCTTGAAAGAATATCCTGTCGTACTCAGCACCACTTATTCTGCCAAAAGTTGTATCAGTAAGGATATGGTATTTGATTATGTGATTATGGACGAAGCGTCACAAGTAGACATTAAGACCGGAGCATTGGCACTCTCGTGTGCGATGAATGCCGTGATTGTTGGTGACGACAAACAATTACCTAATGTAGTGAGCCGTGAAGAAGCACTTGCTCTAAATGCAATTCAGACAACCTATAATGTAGATGACAGATACAACGCTATGACGCATAGCTTTCTGCAATCATGTGTGGAGGTATTCACGGAAGCTCCTGTCACGTTGCTGCGGGAGCACTATCGTTGCCATCCCAAGATTATTGAGTTCTGCAATCAACGGTTTTATAATGGTGAGCTGGTGGCCATGACCACTGACAACGGCGAAGAGAATGTGTTGCAGGTAGTCCGTACCACTAAAGGCAATCATGCGAGAGAGCATTTCAATCAGCGAGAGATTGATGTCATCATACAGGAGGTAATGCCTGAATATAAGTATATGGATAGCGTGGGCATCATTACTCCCTATCGCAACCAAGCGGAAGAAACAAATAAGGCATTAGGGCATGATATTGCCAGTACGGTACATAAATATCAAGGTCGGGAGTGCGATAGCATCATCATAAGCACAGTAGACAACGAACCAACGGAGTTTTCCGACGATGCCAACTTGCTCAATGTCGCCATATCACGTGCCAAGACTCGTTTGTGCATCGTGACCAATGGCAATGAGCTGCCGAAAGAATCGAATCTTGCCCAGCTTATAGCCTATATACAATACAATAATTTCGAGGTCAAGGAAAGCAAACTCCACTCTGTGTTTGATTTGCTCTATAAGCAATACACTGCAGAACGTTTGGCGTATGAAGCTGCCCATCCTTCGGTATCGAACCATCTATCTGAAAACCTTGTTTATACGGTTTTGGTAAAAGCTATTGCTGATTTGAATTTGATTAACGCTGAAATATTATGTCATTATCCGCTCTCTCGATTGATTAGCGATTGGAGTTTGCTTAGTGAAGAAGAAAAGGCTTTTGCAAAAAGTCCGTTTTCTCATATAGATTTCCTTATTTACAATTCGCTCACTAAACAACCACTTCAAACGATTGAGGTTGATGGTTGGCATTTTCACCAGAATAGCGATGTACAGCAATCACGGGATGCCCTCAAAGACCGATTGCTCACAAAGTTTGGTCTTTGTCCGCATCGTATTTCCACTACAGAAACGGTGAATGTGGAAACGATAAAGAAAATCATTTTAATCAGTAGTTAAAAATCAAAGTTATGAGCAGATTAAGCAAACTATATCAGACAATGGAAAACCTAAAGGAATTAGGTTTGTCTATTAATGAAGATCTTATTCAAGAGGCAAATGAGTTAGAAGAAGAAATTATCAAGAAAGAGATTCTTCCGGTGTTAAGCAAAACAATAGAGCCGGCTTTGCAACCTGTAAAGCGTGAACTTGTTTTAGTTGTGGATTATGTGCCGGAACAGCCCCTGAGCGTTCATCTTAGCCGTAAGCGTAACTTTGCAGCGGAGTTGACGGATGCCAAGGAGATGGTGCTCGATCCGGAGGTAACACATCGGAATAATGGTTCTCGTCTGGATGAAAAGATAGAAAGAGGTCCGACAAGAGATATGACGGTTGTTTTTCCTGACGGAACTATAATAGCGGAGAAAACTGCTGTTGAAACACTTATAAATGTTGTCAAAAAAATAGGAGTGGCTGAGGTTCGCAAGGTGGTGGAAGAGTATAATCTCAAATTCTGCAAAGTACCCGTAATTTCAAACCGAAGGGATGCAAAGTACGGTAAAAGTCAGAAAGAATTGGGTGGAGGATGGTTATTGATTACCCATAGCAACAATCGTATGAAAAAGGCTTTTATCGAGAATGTTTCTGAAGTTTTACATCTCGGAATAAAGGTCACCTTAAAAGAATAAGAGAGCTATGGCAAAAAATATAGAAATACGAAATAGTACAGCAGAGTTCCTGATTTTTCAAATTGAGGGAAAAGAAAATGGAGTGCAGGTAATGTATCAAAATGAAACTATCTGGTGTACACAGAAAGCTATGGCGCAATTATTTGACTGCTCCACAGATAATGTCGGACTTCACTTGAAAAATATATATGAAAGTGGAGAGTTGGTACAAGTGGTAACAACCGAGTATTTCTCGGTTGTTCAGGTGGAAGGTGAACGTCAAGTAAATCGTAAGTTGAAATTCTATAATCTTGATGCTATCATTAGTGTTGGCTATCGGGTTAATAGTACTCGTGCCACACAGTTCCGGCAATGGTGTACATATGTGCTTCGCCAGTTTGCTATTCGTGGATATGTGATAGACAAGAAACGAATGGAGAATGGCTCGTTTATCGGAGAGGATTATTTTGAACATTTGCTTGCCGAAATTAGGGAGATAAGGTTGAGTGAACGACGCTTTTATCAGAAACTCACTGATATATATGCCACCAGTATTGATTATAATGTCAATGCACCAACTACGCGTGCATTTTTCAAAAAGGTTCAGAACAAGATGCATTATGCGGTGCACGGTCATACGGCTGCCGAGCTGATTGTTGATAGAGCCAATGCGGAACGAGAACACATGGGACTGACTACATGGGAGAAAGGTCCGCAGGGGAAGATAGTAAAAACGGATGTGTCCATTGCCAAAAACTATTTGCGAGAAAACGAATTGGAAGCAATGGGCAGGATTGTGAATGCGTTTCTTGATATAGCAGAAAATATGGCTAAACGTCACATTCCAATGACAATGGAAGATTGGGCAAAGCGTATTGACAAATTCATTGATGTGGCAGACCTCCCGATATTACAAGATAACGGAAACGTGTCAGTCGAATTTGCCAAAGAGTTCGCAGAAACAGAGTTTGAAAAGTACAGGGTTATTCAAGACCAACTGTTTCAATCCGACTTTGACCGATTCAGCGATGGTAATTCTCCCCCTTTGGATATTGATTGAATGATATAGAGTAAAAAGCAACGAGTTTCAATCCTGATTTTCAGGTTTAAGACTCGTCGCTTTGTAGTAATCTGCTATTTGGGCTTGTTCAATACTTTCGAAAGAAGTATCATTATGGTAATTCCAGCCGTAGCAATCAGAATAGTCCATAAAGCAGCCTTCCAAATCAATGCCGAGTGTAAAATCTCGACATTTGCTATTATGATGCTGGCGAAAAAAGAAGAGAGGGCAACCAGTATTATAATTGTGATGTAGAATGCGGTAGCCGGGATATGGATGGCATTGTCGGCTTTCTTCATTCTTCGCTCGGCTTCCTTGCATTTGCTCTCAATCTGACCAAGAAAATTGCAGAGAAGTGTGGCTCCAAATTCAACTGCCAACTTATGCATTTCTTCAGAAATAATAGGTTTGCACTCACGTATAGAACCGGACAGATTTTCAACTTCTGTTCTCAGCTTATATACATTGTTATTCAGGCTGGCAAGTTCCTTGGCATTTACATCGAGTAGTCGTTTTTCTTCTTCCAGATATTCATTCTTGGGAGTGGTTTTTATGGATTCCACTTCACTCATTTCTGCGGAAAAATCAAATTTCTTTTTCATGGGCTTAGCGTTTTAATCTTGTTTTCGGCTTTTTTCCTATTAAGCGGCTGGCAGCACGAGCGCATCTGCGAGCCCATTGTAAATCGTCTTCGTCCTTGTCTCTCCACGGAAGATCGCTTTGCGAACCTCCGCCACTACCTCCAGTCGCTACATTTGGCGTATCAAGCAGTCCGACAAATATAGCTACAGCCATATCGGTAAGTTCTTGACAGTTGGCAATAAACCTGTAATCAAACTCGTCATTGAAACAGTCAAGTACTTTTTCCGGGATATAGAATTTGTAATCCTTTCCTTCATGACTGAGGGTATAGGAAATCATATCCTGACAATCTGTGAGATATTGGGTATAGTCAATAGGAGCAACCTTATGTATCGCTGCCTGTTGAACGGTTTGGGGAGTATTATTTCTAATGACGGTAGCTGGCTGATGGTGCAGTTTCTTCCATGTCGCAGGA
>OIEH01000961.1_pt1 | contig 12435 bp, 10 predicted proteins | sample 1604811 | NCBI WGS metagenome assembly OIEH01 (sample SAMN01760945, study PRJEB22395) | human gut metagenome | reverse complement strand
TAATTAAAATTGCAGAAGAAGCATTTGCTACCGGAAAACAGCACCCGAGCTTCAAAGCAGGAGACACTGTAACAGTAGCATATCGTATTATCGAAGGTAACAAAGAACGTGTACAGTTGTATCGTGGTGTTGTTATCAAAATCGCCGGTCACGGAGACAAAAAGCGTTTTACTGTACGTAAGATGTCCGGAACTGTAGGTGTAGAAAGAATTTTCCCAATCGAATCACCGGCTATCGATAGCATCGAAGTGAACAAGGTAGGTAAAGTTCGTCGCGCTAAATTGTACTACCTGCGTGCTCTTACCGGTAAGAAAGCTAGAATCAAAGAAAAAAGAGCTAACTAATCCTAGTTACTTTTCGATTCGAAATAAAAAAGGGAACTTCCATTACAGGAAGTTCCCTTTTTTATTGTCATTTCTCCCTCTGATCTTCCACTCTGAAACATAAAGCCCCGAAAGTCATAAACTCCCGAGGCTTCATTACCTTTATTACAATAATGATATATTATTCTTTCAGATCCTTCAATTCCCAAGCCAATGCACTGGCACCCAGTACGGCGGCATCGGAATCCTTCAGTTCGGAAACGAGCAATTTCGTCTTACCTTTATAGATATTCAGGATATTCCTATCGATTGATTCCTGAATCGGTTTCATGATATAGTCACCGGACTTAGCCAGACCACCGAACAATACAATTGCTTCGGGACTGGAGAATGCGATAGCGTCCGCCAAAGCTTCACCCAAAATATTTCCGGTAAATTCGAAGATTTCCTGTGCCAGTTTATCGCCTTGAACGGCTGCGTCATATACATCCTTTGAAGTAATGTTTTCTGCAGGAATATTACGGAGCAGACTTGCATCCGTGCGGGCAGCCAAAAATTCGCGAGCAGTGCGGGCTACACCGGTAGCCGAACAACAAGTTTCCAGACAACCTTTACGGCCGCAACCACAAAGACGACCATCGCGACGAGCGATAACATGTCCCAACTCACCGGCAAAACCGTCATGACCATACACCATCTGACCGTTGATAACGATACCGCTACCTACACCTGTACCCAGTGTAATCATAATAAAGTCTTTCATACCACGGGCGGCGCCGTATGTCATTTCACCGATAGCGGCAGCATTAGCGTCGTTTGTCAGGGCTGTAGGAATGCCCAGTCTTTCTTCAAACATAGCAACCAACGGAAGAATACCTTTCCAAGGCAAATTCGGAGCGAACTCGATAGTTCCTGTATAGTAGTTACCATTCGGAGCACCCACACCGATACCTCTGATTTTATCCACACCGCCATTGGCGATAATCAATGGAAGAAGATTCTTGCACACTTCATCTGCATATTCTTCTACCGTAGGATAACCGGATGTTTTGATAGAACCGCTGGCAATAATAGTTCCGCGTGCGTCTACAATTCCAAAGACGGTATTTGTTCCGCCTATGTCAATACCTACTACGTAGGGTTTCTCCATGTTTGAATTCATGATACTTTTATTTAAAAGGGTTAGTTAATCATTAAGTTTACTGCACACAAATTACGTAAAGAAGATTGAGTCTACAAAATGTTTTTCAAAAAAAGTTCAACCTCTTTGCAACTTTTCTTATCTCGCTACCGTCTAATAGAAGAAATTCATAAGAAAACTGAAACTAAATAAAGGAAACTGTGATACAACTGACAAATATCAATAAGACCTATAATAACGGAGCGCCTCTTCATGTGCTCAAGGGTATCGACCTCCATATCGGGCAAGGTGAGTTTGTTTCCATCATGGGAGCGTCAGGGTCAGGAAAATCGACTTTACTTAACATATTAGGTATTCTTGATAATTACGATACCGGAGATTATTATCTGAACAACGTACTCATCAAAAACCTAAGCGAAACCAAAGCCTCCGAATACCGGAACCGCATGATCGGATTTATTTTCCAATCATTCAATCTGATATCGTTCAAAGACGCAGTAGAGAATGTAGCACTTCCTTTATTCTATCAGGGAGTAAGCCGTAAAAAGCGCAATGCCCTTGCTTTGGAATACCTCGACCGTCTAGGGTTGAAGGACTGGGCACATCATATGCCGAACGAGATGAGCGGCGGACAGAAACAGCGTGTAGCCATCGCCCGCGCACTCATCACCCGACCGCAGGTTATTCTGGCGGACGAGCCCACAGGAGCATTGGATAGCAAGACCTCCGTAGAAGTGATGCAAATACTGAAAGACCTGCACCGGACGGGGATGACCATCGTAGTCGTCACACACGAAAGCGGAGTTGCCAACCAGACCGACAAGATAATACACATTAAGGACGGTATCATCGAACGAATCGAAGATAACATTGCCCATGACGCTTCTCCTTTCGGTAAAAACGGATTCATGAAATAAAGACCAATCAGACATGATCGACATCTGGCAAGAAATATACAGCACCATTAAGCGCAACAAGCTAAGGACTTTCCTCACAGGGTTCGCTGTGGCATGGGGAATATTCATGCTTATCGTCCTCTTAGGGGCCGGCAACGGACTGATTCATGCTTTCGAAGAGGCTTCTTCAGAACGTGTACTGAACAGTATCAAGATCTATCCGGGATGGACTTCCAAGTCTTACGACGGACTCAAAGAGGGACGGAAGATCCAACTGGACAACAAGGACTTACGGATCACCGACACTCATTTTCCGGATTATGTAATTAAGGCCGGAGCTTCCATCTGGCAAGGTACCGTCACCATCAGTTTCGGCTCGGAATATGCCAGTGTCGGGTTGGCAGGCGTCTTTCCCAATCATATAGAAATAGAAACCATAAAGCTCTTTAAAGGACGTTTCATTAATGAGACGGATATTAAAGAAAGACGGAAAGTTATCGTCCTACATAAAAAAACGGCTGAGATTCTTTTTCATAAGACGCATACCGAACCTATCGGGCAGTTTGTCAATATGGGAAATGTTGCTTATCGGGTAGTGGGACTTTGCAACGACAAAGGAGATAGCGGTGAGAAACCTGCCCTCATACCTTTCTCTACCCTGCAAACGATCTACAATAAAGGAGACAAGCTGAGCTGTCTGACCATCGCTACGAAGAATCTGGAGACGATCGAAGCGAATGAAAATTTTGAAAAAGAGTATCGGAAAGCGTTGGGAGCCAACCACCGTTTCGATCCTACCGACAACAGCGCCTTATGGATATGGAATAAGTTCACTAATTATCTGCAACAACAAAAAGGTATGGCCATTCTACGTACCGGAATCTGGGTGATCGGCATTTTCACTCTTTTAAGCGGCATTGTAGGAGTGTCCAATATCATGCTGATCACCGTTAAAGAACGTACACGCGAATTCGGTATCCGCAAAGCATTAGGAGCCAGACCGAGCTCGATCCTTTGGCTGATTATTGTAGAAAGTGTAATCATCACTACTTTATTCGGCTATATAGGTATGGTGGCGGGCATCGGAGTAACCGAATGGATGAATGCCGCTTTCGGCAATCAAGTCATGGATATCGGCGGATGGACAACAACCGTCTTCCTGAATCCGACCGTCGATATAAAAATCGCCATTCAAGCTACACTTACATTAATAATCGCCGGAACGTTAGCCGGATTGTTCCCTGCCCGCAAGGCTGTCAGCATCCGTCCGATTGAAGCACTTAGAGCAGATTAAGATTATGAAAATAGACATGGATACCTGTGAGGAAATCCTCATTACCATCACAAGAAATAAAACAAGAAGCCTGCTGACCGCATTCGGCGTGTTCTGGGGAATCTTCATGCTCGTAGCCCTTATCGGAGGCGGACAAGGATTGGAAGAGATGATGAAGAAAAATTTTGAAGGATTTGCCACCAATTCCGGTTTCCTTGCCGCACAAAGAACGGGTGAGGCTTACAAAGGTTTTCGGAAAGGAAGATGGTGGGATCTGGAAGCAACAGATATCAACCGCCTCCGGTCCCAAATCAAAGAAGCGGAAGTGATTACCCCTTCCACAGCCCGCTGGGGCTCCAAAGCCGTATACGAAGATAAAAAATACGATTGCAGTGTAAAAGGACTGTATCCGGACTATCTCCATATCGAATCACAGGAGATAGCATACGGCAGATATATCAATGATGTAGATATAAAGGAAAACCGCAAAGTGTGTGTTATCGGGAAAAGAATCTATGAGAGTCTTTTCAAGCCGGGCGAAGATCCGTGTGGCAAATACATACGTGTGGATGGAATTTATTATCAAGTCATCGGAATGTCCGCTTCCGAAGGAAACATGAGCATACAAGGACAATCTTCGGAGGCAGTCATCCTTCCTTTTACTACCATGCAGCAGACTTACAATCTGGGAGGGCAGATTGACGTGATCAGTTTCACCGTGAAACATGGAGTCAAGGTATCCGACATACACCCCCGAATGGAACAGATTATCAAAGCTGCGCATTATATCGCTCCCAACGACAAACAGGCACTTATGTTCCTGAATGCCGAAGCGATGTTTTCTATGGTCGATAATTTGTTTACCGGTATCCATATACTTATCTGGATGGTAGGATTGGGAACTTTGCTGGCGGGTGCTATCGGCGTGTCCAATATCATGATGGTCACCGTAAAAGAGCGTACCACTGAAATCGGTATCCGCCGGGCAATCGGAGCACGTCCGAAAGATATCCTGCAACAGATTCTGTCTGAAAGCATAGTGCTGACCGCCCTTGCAGGAATGTGCGGAATCTCCTTTGCCGTCATAGTGCTGCAACTAACAGAAATGGCAGCTAACTCAAATGGAGGTGATATCCGTTTCCAAGTTACCTTCGGACTGGCAGTCGGAACGTGTATCTTACTGATTGGGTTGGGTATGCTAGCCGGGCTGGCACCTGCTTATCGGGCTATGGCTATCAAACCGATTGAAGCGATCCGGGAGGAGTAGAAGTTGAGAATGGAGAGTTGAGAGTTGAAAATTAGAAATTAAACATATATATCCAAGATGAAAAAGTATCTGAAAATCGCATTATTGGTAGTCGTTGCTATCATTTTTGTCGGAACATTTGCGTTTCTTTATCAGAAATCCAAGCCTAAAGTAATCACTTACGAAACAGTTAGACCGGAAGTGACAGACCTGCAAAAGACAACAGTAGCTACCGGAAAGGTGGAACCGAGAGACGAAATCTTAATCAAGCCGCAAATTTCGGGCATTATAGACGAAGTATATAAAGAAGCCGGACAAGCTGTGAAAAAAGGGGAAGTCATAGCCAAAGTAAAAGTAATCCCTGAACTCGGACAACTGAATTCCGCCGAAAGTCGGGTGCGCCTGGCGGAAATCAATACCACACAGGCCGAGACGGACTTCGCTCGCGTCAGGAAACTGTATGAAGACCAGTTAATCAGTCGGGAGGAATACGAGAAAAGTGAAGTAGCCCTGAAACAGGCACGCGAAGAGAAGCAGACAGCCAAAGATAATCTGGAAATCGTAAAAGAAGGAATTACCAAAAACAGTGCCTCTTTCAGCAGTACCCTGATTCGTTCCACTATCGACGGGCTGATTCTGGATATACCTGTCAAGGCTGGTAATTCGGTGATTATGAGTAACACGTTCAATGATGGAACCACGATTGCCACAGTAGCCAACATGAATGACTTGATTTTTCGCGGCAATATTGATGAAACGGAAGTCGGACGCATTCACGAACAAATGCCGATAAAGTTGACAATCGGAGCTTTACAGAATCTGACCTTCAATGCCATTCTGGAGTATATATCTCCTAAAGGAGTAGAAACGAATGGAGCCAACCAGTTCGAGATAAAAGCCGCCATCTCTGTTCCGGATTCCGTACTGATTCGTTCCGGATATTCGGCTAATGCGGAAATCGTGTTACAAAGAGCCAATCAGGTATTGGCAGTGCCCGAAAGCACTGTTGAGTTTAGTGGTGACTCTACATTTGTGTATATCATGACAGATTCAGTGCCCGAACAAAAGTTCCAGCGTACACAGGTGACTGCCGGTATGAGTGATGGAATCAAGATAGAAATCAAGAAAGGGGTAACCGTTCAGGACAAAATACGTGGTGCAGAGAAAAAAGATAAATAATTGAATCCGATGAAAATAATTCGTAAAACCATATCAGCCCTTCTGCTTGCCGGAGTCGGAATCACCTCCATCCAGGCACAGAACAACTCTTCGCAAGCATGGACGCTGCGGCAATGTATCGACTATGCCATTGAGCATAATATAGAAATCCGTCAATCGGCCAATAATGTCGAAGCAGGCAAAGTGAGTGTAAACACCACTAAATGGGCACGCCTTCCGAATTTGAGCGGTAGTGCCAGCCAAAACTGGAGTTGGGGCCGTACTGCTTCTCCGATAGACAACTCGTATAGTGACATTAACAGCGCCAATACCAGTTTCAGCTTGGGAACAAACGTACCTATATTTACCGGTTTACAATTGTCCAACCAATATTCACTTGCCAAACTGGATTTAAAAGCTGCCATAGAAGATTTGAATAAAGCCAGAGAAGATATTGCAATCAATGTCACTTCTGCTTATTTACAGGTTTTATTCAATCAAGAATTAAGTAAGATTGCTCATAATCAGGTCGATTTAAGCAAAGACCAGTTAAAACGTATTCAAGGTCTTCAGGGAGTGGGTAAGGCATCCTCTTCTGAAGTGGCCGAAGCACAAGCCCGTGTCGCACAGGATGAAATGACTGCTGTACAATCAGACAATACGTACAAACTATCCTTACTGGATCTCACCCAACTCTTGGAATTACCCACGCCTGAAGGATTTGTACTCGAAAGCCCTAAGGAAGAATTAGAGTTCGAATCTCTCACTCCGCCGGATGACATATATACACAGGCACTTACTTACAAACCAAGCATTAAGGCTGCAGAATATCGTTTGCAAGGTAGCCTTAATAGTATTCGTATTGCCCAAAGTGCGTTTTATCCACAACTCTCTTTCAGTGCCGGTCTGGGAAGTAATTATTATACGGTTAGCGGAAGATCAGAGAGCAACTTCGGTAGTCAGATGAAAAACAATCTGAATAAATATATAGGATTTAATTTGAGCGTGCCAATCTTCAACCGTTTTGCCACAAGAAACCGGGTACGCACGGCTCGTTTGCAACAAATAGATTTATCCTTGAAGTTGGATAACAGTAAAAAAGTACTCTATAAAGAAATTCAGCAAGCCTGGTACAATGCTCTGGCAGCAGAAAGTAAATACAACTCCAGTGAAGTGGCAGTAAAAGCCAACGAAGAGTCTTTCCGTCTGATGAGTGAGAAGTTCAATAACGGCAAGGCTACCTTTGTGGAATACAATGAAGCCAAACTTAATCTGACGAAAGCTCTTTCGGATAAGTTGCAGGCAAAATATGACTACCTGTTCCGGACTAAAATTCTGGATTTCTACAAAGGACAGGTCATTGAATAAAAAAGAAATAAAGTTGAGTTTAGTATAGTAGTTCCTTAAAACATATCCGTTGGTTCATTCGTTATTATAGAAAGAACTAACGGATATGAAGTATTTTATCGCTATAGTGATTGTAATGATTAGTAATACATTTTTAGGAGTTGCTAAACCAATGAAGAATCAAGCAGAAATCTATTTTGCGGGAGGATGTTTCTGGGGAACAGAACATTTCCTGAAACAAATTCGAGGAATAGAAAGTACTCAGGTAGGATATGCCAACAGTAATGTTGCCAATCCGAGTTATGAACAGGTCTGTTCAGGAAAAACCAATGCTGCCGAAACAGTAAAGGTGGTTTATGATCCGAAAACGGTAGATTTGAATTTACTGCTCGATCTATATTTCAAGACAATCGATCCTACCAGCCTCAACCGGCAAGGTAATGACCGGGGAACGCAGTATAGAACCGGAATTTATTATGTAGATAAAGAAGATCTCCCTGTCATCAAGCAGGCAATTCAATTATTATCTGCGCAATACAAAACTCCTATCGTCCTAGAAGTAAAGCCATTGACAAATTTCTATCCGGCAGAGACTTACCACCAGGACTATCTGGATAAAAATCCGGGTGGATACTGCCATATCAATCCCGCTTTATTCGAAATGGCACGCAAAGCGAATGCGCCGAAAGCTAAAGTGTATCAAAAAGCGGATGATGCAACCCTCCGTAAGGAATTGTCGGCGGAACAATATGCCGTAACCCAAAAGAATGCCACCGAACCAGCTTTCCACAATGAATACTGGAATGAGCATCGTCCCGGCATTTATGTGGATATTACTACCGGAGAACCTCTGTTTGTCTCTACCGACAAATTCGATTCAGGTTGCGGGTGGCCAAGCTTTTCCCAACCAATTCAAAAAGATCTGATCGCAGAAAAGAAAGATACTTCGCACGGCATGATACGTACGGAAGTACGCAGTAAAACCGGAGATGCTCATTTGGGACACGTATTCACAGATGGGCCGAAAGAGAAAGGTGGATTACGCTATTGCATCAATAGCGCTTCACTTCGTTTTATCCCGAAAGAGAAAATGAAAAAGGAAGGTTATGGAGAATATCTACCACTCGTCAAATAGATATTGAAGAGTTACAAAAGCTAATCGTAACTGTTCATTAGAAAAACAGAACGGTGTACGAAAACGAACAAATAAGGAAATAATTTACTGACTAATAATGCTATTAAAAGAATGCTCAAAAGGTTCGTCATACAGTGATTTGTATTCCCTGCAGAAATGTTCATAAGTAGTCTTAGCCATATATTGCTTACGCATAGATACATAAGTGGCACATTTGAGTCTAAGAGCCGCTTCATTTACGGAATCGAACCGGAAGATAATATCGGATATTAATAATTTGGTATCATAAGCTTCATGCTCATCTAATAAAGTGGCATACTTTAATAAAGATTCAATCAGGCTGTCTGCTATCCGGCTTTTAAAAGTATCGAGCCACAGATAGTCACACTCATTCAGCAAGCCGCCTTTAGCTGTTAGTGCTGCTATGATTTTAATTCGTTCGGTTGTCAGGCTATCGGGACGAATCCGTTCCGGAAGACATTCATAGTAATCCACAAAAGCTGTTTTATCAAATTGCACCCGCCAGTTACCCGAAATCTTGGAGATAGTGCAACCACCAACAGATTCTACCAACACACGCAACTTGGAAAGATTTACTGCCCGGTTATTTTTGGCACTTACATCATCTTTATCAAACCACAACATGGTCGTGAGTTCTTCCGACGATATTCCATTTTCCGCCGACCGCAAAATCAACAAAATAAACAGCTCACGCAGAAGTGGAGAAAAACGTTGCGAGACTTCCTCACCATTACGGTCAAAAACCTGCAATCCGCCAAACAGGTAAACGGCATTATACCGGGGTAACTTAACCCTTTCTCCTTCATCGCCAAATGAGGTGAGTATCTCAATCCGGTTACTTGCCTTCAATCTCTTCTGACGCCTACGCCGCCAATGCATTCCCAGGAACACAATCATATCCACCACAATAATCAATAAAATCCAGTACCAGGCGGACAGATGTTGCTCCTCCTTTCCAATCAACAACAATTCAGCATGCCCCTCCACCAACTTCAAATGGGAACGTTTATCACCCAGAATATGAAATCGATACCCCCGGTCCGAGCGAATGCCATGCGACGAAAATGCATAAGAATGTTCATTTGCGGATATATAAACCGAATCTGCCGGGAAACGAACCGAAAAGCCTACTGACATGGTATCAGTCCGGATTGAATCTTTTGGAGAGCCTATCCGCACTTTCTCAACCTCTGAATTACACACCCACAGAAGTTCAGTACCTGCCTGCGGAGAACGGGAAAGAATCAGATTATATAATTCTTTATCTGTACTTTCAATGCGCATCAGCGACTCAAACACCACTTTATCCTGCTCGGGAAGCACAATCTGCAATGTGATAATGCTCCCTTTATCCAGATAATTAAACTGTTTGGTATCAAGTATCTGATCTGCCTTCACTCTCTTAATCTCTTCTGCGGGAGGTACAGCACGTACGGATACAGTAAAAGAGAGGCAGAATATCAATAGCATAATCTTTTGCCCTAAAGAATACAATCCTTGTATGTACGATGCCGATAGAAACATTTTAAATACCTGTCTGATAAATAGGTCAACAAAAATAAGCTATTTAACCGATGGCTCAAAATTTTAGTCTTACTTAATAGAGTATTTTTGCTCCGGCTGCCGCCATCTTAGCATACTCATGTGCAACACCTGCCACCTCATACTTGTCCCAGTTCAATGAACAACCGTCTTTGGTACTGATACGCTTCGCCTCTGAAAAATAATACTTACCACGCTGATACCTGTTTGCCCCTTGTGCTTCGGCACCTGCTGAAGTGTTCAATCCGTTACGATCCGTATCTGCCGTGCCCAAATGAACAATCAGTTTACGGGCAAACAACGATGCCACCCGGGAAGTAGTTGCGACATCCGTATTTTTCAAGCCATAAGGATAAGCAACATCCACATCGGGCAATGTATACCAACCCGCATTGGCACTTACCGCCCTATCAACACGGGTATCAAGCATAAACGTCACATACCGGTGCACGAACTGCGCTCCGGCAGAATGTCCCCACACATCATATTTATTCCGCGAAGAACCGGTATCTTTCCGGACAGTATCAAAAACGGACTCAATAAGTGAGAATGTCCATTCTGAACGATCGAGCAACGTATTTCCCTGAAACATACCTCCTTCGATATACTGTGCAGTAGAGTAAGTCTCCGTAGGAAACTCAAACACAAAGACCATTACCTCCCTATTGGATGCTTCTGCACGCCATGCATTCAAATAATCATCGGCATTTCTTTCTAATCCGGGAAATACAAACAACACCGGCATTTTTTTCATATCCCCGTTGACAGGGATATGAAAATGTATGCGGACAGGCCGGTCGGCCAAAGGCGCATATCCGGAATATGTCACAATACCGTCTCCCGGAAGAAACCCGGAGGTTTCTCCCAAAGATTCCGATTCGTCGTCTTTAAAACAACTCGTCATCAATACGGCAATGATTAAAATCAATAAGTTTGCTACACGCATCATTATCAAAAGAGAATATGAAGATTCAACTTAACCTGAAATTCCTTAGATCCTGCCCCCACCAACTGATTGCATGAGGTATATGAACCTGCCAGCTGTAGCTTGAACGTATTATTATTGAAATATTTCGATGCTCCGAAAGTGATGTTATCCGCCTCGCGCAAAACACTCTGTTCGGTCTCCTTCCACTCGGGTTTCACTTTACTGTAAGCAACATCAAGTGCCCATAATTTATGGAAAAGATACCCAGCCTGCACATTGAATCCATTTCCCAAAGCCAGATAATTAGCTATCTGATGCGGTTTCAATTTTGCACCCTCATCCTTTTCTACATAAAGCCCGTTCAAACCGTTCGCTGTTGCATTGACATACTCTGCCAACAAGGAGAAACCATTCCACTTGAAGAGTAAATCGGCAGACAACTTACGATAGTCGGGATAATCCGCAGCACCTTCTTTATCATACATCTGAAAATCATTATGTCCCTCACCTACCATATTACTGGCACCGACATTATAACTATAGGCCGCACCGATAGCCAATTTGGGAGATTTCTCACGAATGAAATCATTAAAGACCATTTCATTACCGCTCGTAAAGAAGCCCAACGGATAAACAGTGACACGTCCGCCATATTTCAACCCACCCAAATCAGGGTCAGTGCTTGATGAACCAAATGAATTGCGTCCGTCACCGGAAGTAACAGCAGCGCCCAAATCGAATCCGAGTTTGCCAAGTGACAAGCGGCTTTCAACAAATAATCCCAACTCACGGCCTGTACGGGAGAAAGTACGATCCATCAATGAATGTTCACCAAAAGCAAGTCCCTGATCGAGCATCATCATCTGCCGGGTATTGGTAAAAGTCTGTTTCTGTCCGGCACTGATTTTCAACTGTTTCCAGGGAGCATACGAAACCCATGCATCCAACAAAGGGTAGGAATCTGCAAAATCTGCCTGTAAAAAGAATCCCAGTTTCTCATTCAGGAACGAACCTTCCAGACTTAAATAAGCATGTTCAATATCAAATCCATATTCCGACTCTGCATTCTTTATGTCCGTATAATAACCTGATCCCTGGAGATAACCGCCAAAACGCAGTTTCTGACCGGGTGTTCTCAAGTTCAAGTCAAGCAAACCATCTTTCAGTTGCGGAAATGCCTCGTTTCCAATTGTCTGAGCATACATACCTGTAGCCAAAATCAAGGAGAAAACTCCTATTATTATCTTTTTCATATCTTGTATTCTATTTATCGTCATTAATTAATCTATTTCATTTTACGATAGACACCCAGCGTATTGTTTACTGCAGCATCAATCACGCGGTAGTTGACGAAACCATTGGCTGATTCCGGTTCCAGCAATACTGTCACAAGGGTGGCCAAAGGTTGGGACATGGGAATACGAT
>OIEH01000921.1_pt1 | contig 12918 bp, 10 predicted proteins | sample 1604811 | NCBI WGS metagenome assembly OIEH01 (sample SAMN01760945, study PRJEB22395) | human gut metagenome | reverse complement strand
GTGGGGGTCGGTTCCGGTTTTGAACATCAGCTCCGGCATAATGGCAAAGCCGCGGCCACAGGCCACCATAGCGATCATGGATTGGTCATCCACGATATAGCAGCGGCTGTCCCCCCGCAGGTGAGGAAAACGGCGTGGCATAGAAAAACACCCCCTTGCATAAAATAAGGTAAAAAAAAGGGAAGCCGCGCGGCCTCCCTTTTGGAATGGACGAATAAAATCAGATACGCTTGAGCATAACCAGGCCCGCGGAACAAACCAGAATCAACCCCAGCACAGCAGCCAGGTAAGGCACCGGAAAATCCCCAGTAGCGGGGGTATCCACCTCTTCGGCCTCGCTTTCCGCAGGAGCTTCGGTTACTTCCGTAGTGGGGGCTGCGGTCTGTGCATTGTTCACGGTATCAGCGTCAGCCACGGTGCTGTTTACGGTAATAGGCTCGCTGCGAATATTGCGGGATGAGGATGCCGTGGGTGCGGCAGTTGCGATCGAATCAGCGGAGACGGCCGCATGGCTGCCGCAGGCAACACAGAACAACAGCAGCGCAGCAACGATCACCGCACACAAAAAACGCTTCAACGGCGCAAAACCTCCCTTTTGCATAAAATAATATATCCAATGGGCACAAAAACCATACATACATGCAAAACCGCCGGCAACAGTATCCCTGCGCCAGCATGCTATATAACATCTACATGTTACCACGTTTTACGCCAATGGTCAATATGAAGCGGTTAAAAAGCAGATGGTTCAGACAAAACAAAGCAAAAAACAGCGCAGAAATGCTGAAAATGTATGGCGGAAGCAGTAATTTGCCCCGTCGAACCCCCAGAACCCGCCATTTGAAAAACACCGGCGCAGTGTGGATTTCCTGAAAGGAAAAACAGAGCCACAACGCTAAAATCTACTTGACAGCGACAGGAAAAAACGATAAAATATTAAAACTAGTGCGGCTCCCACCGGGCCGCACGACTTTTTAATTGCTAAGGAGACATTGACAATGGCCAAAGAAGTTGTTGTTACCCATGAGGGTTATAAAAAGCTGGAAGAAGAACTGGACACCCTGAAAACTGTCAAGCGTTCCGAGATTGCTGAAAAGATCAAGGTTGCCCGTGGTTACGGTGACCTTTCTGAGAACGCGGAATACGATGCCGCCAAGGAAGAGCAGGCTGTGGTTGAAGCCCGCATTGCTGACCTGGAAGCTACCCTGAAGGTTGCCCGCATCATGGACGACAGTGACCTGAGCCTGGATACCGTTTCTATCGGTATGCATGTGCGCATCCTGGCAGAGGGCGATGAGCCGGATGAAGCTGAAGAGTATGATATCACCGGTTCTACCGAAGCCGACATCGACCAGGGCCGCATCAGCGATGAAAGTCCGGTCGGCGCTGCCCTCATCGGCCACAAGACTGGCGATAAGGTTGACGTTACCCTGCCCAACGGCAATATTTTGGAATACACCATTCTGGGTGTCAGCCGCAGCCACTGATCACCCCCGGATATAAAAACAGGAAAGGAACCTGCGCCATGGAACAGAACAAGCAGTCCGCCCCCCAGAACGCCGCATCGGAAGCGGCAGTACGGCGTCAGAAGCTGGCCGACCTCAAGGCCGCCGGCCACGACCCGTTTACCATCACCAAATGCAAGCAGGATGCTTTCTCTGCTGATTTGAAAGAAGAATATAAAGATTTGCCCGCTGAGGAAGATACCGGCCGTATGGTCAGCCTGGCTGGCCGTATGATGTCCAAGCGCGTTATGGGCAAGGCCAGCTTTGCCCACCTGCGCGATGCGAAAGGTGATATCCAAATCTTCGTCAAGCGTGATCTGCTGGGCGATGAAGCATACGCCGCATTCAAAAAGATGGATGTGGGCGATATTATTGCCTGCACCGGCGAAGTGTTCCGTACCAAAATGGGCGAACTGAGCGTGCGCGTGCATGAGCTGACCTTGGTTTCCAAGAGTCTGCTGCCTCTGCCCGAAAAGTTCCATGGCCTGACTGACCGTGAAGCCCGCTACCGCCAGCGCTATGTTGACCTGATCGTCAACCCCGAAGTCAAGGATACTTTTGTCAAACGCAGCCAGATCCTGAAAGAGATCCGCGCTTACCTGGACGAAAAGGGCTTTTTGGAGGTCGATACCCCCATCCTGACCCCGTTTGAAATCGGCGCTTCTGCCCGTCCTTTCTATACCCATCACAATACGCTGGATATGGATATGGTGCTGCGCATCGAGACAGAGCTTTACCTCAAGCGCCTGATCGTGGGTGGCATGGACCGTGTATATGAGGTTGGCCGTATCTTCCGCAACGAGGGTATGGACCCCAAGCATAACCCCGAATTCACCACCATTGAGCTGTATCAGGCATTCACTGATTTCCACGGCATGATGGATCTGGTGGAAGAGCTCTACAAACGCCTGGCTCTCAAGGTCTGCGGCAGCATGGAGATCACCTACCAGGGCAAGCAGATCGACTTGGGCCACTGGGAGCGCCTGACCATGGTGGAGGCCGTCAAGAAGTATTCCGGTGTTGATTTCAATGACTGGAAAACCGATGAGGATGCCATCACCGCTGCTAAGGAGCACCATGTGGAGCTGCCCGAAGTTCCGACCAAGGGTGCGATCCTGGCAGAGTTCTTTGATGCATTTGTTGAAGATAAGCTCATCCAGCCTACTTTTATCTATGATTATCCTGTCGAAATCAGCCCGCTGGCCAAGCGCAAGCCCGATGACCCGGCGTTTACTGAGCGGTTTGAGTATTTCATTGACTGCACCGAGTATGGCAACGCATTCAGCGAGTTGAATGACCCCATTGACCAGAAAGCACGTTTTGAGCGCCAGGTTGCTGAGCGCAAGGCCATCGAGCCCAACTGCAAAGCCCAGGTTGATTACGACTATGTTACCGCTTTGGAATACGGCCTGCCCCCCACGGGCGGCCTCGGCTTCGGCGTTGACCGTCTCGTCATGCTCCTGACCGACAGCGCCTCCATCCGCGATGTTCTGCTGTTCCCCACAATGAAGACCCTGGACCTAAAGAAGGCTGAAAACAAAGCCGAAAAAGCAGCGGTAAATGGTTCTGCAGAGGATGCAACCGTGTCCGCGCCAAGCGTACAGATTGATCTTTCCAAGGTGAAAATCGAGCCGTTGTTTGCAGATGATGTAGACTTTGAGACATTCAGCAAGTCTGATTTCAGAGTGGTTAAGATCGAAGCCTGTGAGGCAGTGCCGAAGTCCAAGAAGCTCCTGAAATTCACACTGAATGACGGAACAGACCGGAAACGCACCATTTTAAGCGGTATTCACGAGTATTACGAGCCGGAAGAGCTGGTTGGTAAGACCTGTGTGGCAATCACAAACCTGCCGCCGAGAAAGATGATGGGTATTGATTCCGAGGGTATGCTGATTTCCGCAGTGTACGAGTATGACGGACGGGAAGGCTTAAATCTTTTGATGCTGGATGACAGTATTCCGGCAGGAGCAAAGCTGTACTAAAGAGGTCATTTACTACAAAAAATCGCGTTACTACAACTTTTCTACAACTTTTGCGCGAGACCCTACGAAACCGGATGAAGCAATATGAAAGGCGGATCTGCTTATAAAATGCAGATTCGCCTTTCTTTTTACATCAGCTTCATGTTCACACTAATGTTTTTTGCCTTCTCCTGCATATTCTCTTGTGTAATATGGGTGTAGATGTCCATTGTAGTAGAGAAATCGGCATGCCCCATGACTTGCTGAATGAATTTAACATCGTTGGTGCTTTCGCAGAGCCGGGTACAGAAGGTGTGCCGCAAGTTGTGAACACTAAAATGAGGGAGCAGATCCGGTTCACGGTCTTCCAGTTCAGCCTGATCCATTTCCTCCATGTTGTAAGTTACGCTGATTCTCTCAATCGCCCGATTGATATTGTGGGCGCTCATGAATGAGCCGGTTCGGTTGCGGAAAACAAAACCGTGAACTCCTCCTAACACCAGTTGATCGTCTGGATACAATGCGTCGATGGTTTCAATCTGGAGGCGAAGCTGCTCGGCCACCTCTGGATAGAGGATAGGGATAATTCGTGTACCGCTCTCAGTTTTGGGAGTGGTAATGTGAAATCCGGCTTTTCCGTCAATGACCCGGTAGATTAAGTTGTGGTTGACCGAGATTGTGTTTTCGCTCAAGTTAATATCGCTTTTGGTAATGCCGGTACATTCTGCTACACGCATTCCTGTTCCAAGGAGCACAGTCATGATGGGGAGCCAATGGCTGTATGTAGGGGACTTGGCAATAAAACGCAGGAAATTCTGCTGTTGCGTTTTAGTGAGTGCGATCCGCCGTTTAGGCTTTGGAGCGCTGCCATCCGTCTTGAGCTTGCGATAAATGCCCTTGCTGGGATTTTTGCGGATGTAATCGTCGTCCACGGCCATTTCAAGCGTAGGGTGAACAATGGTGTTGATGCTCTCCAGTGAGTTGATAGCAAAGCCGTGTTTCAGCAGTTTGGTATAAAACGCGAGAATATCACTTCTGTGGATTTGTGGCAGAGGCATGTTAGCGAAAGGCTCTTCTTTCACATAGAAGTCCCACAGGTAAAGATAATTTGCTCTGGTAGAGGGCTTCAGTTTGATGTTGTTATTCATGTAGACCTTGAACATATCATTCAGGGTAAGCTTCATGGCTTCCTGAGTACGGATGCCATCATCCTTATCTTTGTTGATCTGCTTTTCTTTGACACGAAGACTTGCGAGATCGGAGTCGTAAAGATATTTCTTTTTAGTGCCTAATTTGTAGACATACATATAGCTGCCATCTGCCCGTTGTGTTTCTCCAGGCCGAAGATTTCGTCCTTTGTTGTCTTTTCTCACTTTTGCCATTACTGGTACCTCCTGATTATAAAAGTGTAGTGCGCCTTACTGGCATGGTTATTTAGCCGGAAATATCATAAAGATATTCTTTGATACGCTGGACACTCCATAGGACACGGGTGTTCATGGTAATGCGTGCATTGGCAAGATCCCCAATCTGTACTGCAGTGTGCCTTCCACAGCACAACAGTTTGCAAAGGGTATCGGTATCAACAGCCAAGCACTGCTCCGGCGGTAGGTCATTCGGTTTTCTTTTCTCCATAATCGTCCTCCTTTTTTCGATTACAATGATCCCTTACGATTTGTAGAAGAAGGTTTTCAACAAAAACAATGAAAACGGTCTTGAGGTCAGGAGGTATTGAAATAACAAAAGAACTCTAATGGGGCCATTTCCTACGCCAGAACGGTTCTGCCGTGTATTTCAGGCTGCTGCTGTGCAGCACTTCGATTATGGGCGCGCTTCTGTGGTCATCGCACACTGTCCAGAATTCCTGTATAACTCCCCATAGAGGTTATGAACTTGTCAAGGTACTAAAAGAGTGTAGGGATCATCCGGTATTACCAAATGATCCGATACATCCTATAAATAGGCAGGGAAGAAAGAACTTCTGCAAAGAGGAAAGAAAATTTAAAGAAAATCCAAAAATCAATATATAGAATATTTGAATTGACAAGCACTATATATTGTGTTAGAATTGCAATGTAATTGATTTTTGTGCGTTGCCCGTCAGGGTACACAGGCTTTAGGGCTTGTGTTGCGGAGTAATGACTGCATTGCACACGCTGTTAATTTTGTACTTGTGTCAGTAGTATCACTGCGCCTTTTCAGGCCGGTATATTGCTGGCTTTTTTTATTTTATGGGATTTACCCACCATTGCGAGAATGACATCGGTTCATAGGCAACTATGGGCGCCAGGCTTTATGCCGTCTGTCATTCTCGCTTTTTTATTGCCTGTAAGCCTGAAAGGGCTTTAAGGATAAATCAAAACTGAGAAAGGCAGGTCATGTACATGAATGTGAAGCAGAAAAGAAAGCAGAATGGTCGGCGGGTCAAGCCGGCACATTCCACGGACTGGAAGATGAAGAGACAGGCAGTATCTTCGCTCCGGCCCCGAAATGTTGCACCAATGGCGAGGGCAGTTATTTTGCCCCGAAGATCACGAAGGGGGATTTGATATGTCCGGCAGCAATAGTGCTGAACGAAAGCGGCATGAACCGCTGGTGCTGGTAGAAACGGCAGATATTTCAGAAGAAGACTGGCTGGATTACCGGCGCCGTGGAATCGGCGGCAGCGATGTATCGGCGATCTTTGGCACTTCTCCATTCCGGACAGCCAGGGATCTGTACTACGACAAACTGAACATAGCGTCAGTGGAAGATGATGAGGGCAACTGGGTTGCCATGGAAATGGGGCATTTGCTGGAGCCTCTGGTAGCAAAGATATTCGAGCGGAAAACCGGATATCGGGTCTACCAAATCAAAAAGATGTTCCAGCACCCACAGTATCCTTGGATGCTGGCTGATGTGGACTACTTTGTGGAACTGCCGGATGGCACCACAGCGATCCTTGAGATCAAGACCACAAACTATAATGCCAGAGATAACTGGTGGATGAATGGGAAGGAGACTGTTCCAGTCTACTATGAATCTCAGGGGCGTCATTATATGGCAGTAACGGATCTTGACCGATGTTTCTTTTGCTGCCTGTATGGTAACAACGAGGAGGAAGTTATTATCCGGGAGGTCAAGCGTGATTTCGAGTATGAGGCTGAGATGGTCTTTTTGGAGCAGTATTTCTGGGAAAACCATGTGCAGCGCCATGTGCCGCCGCCCTATACAGAAAGTGGGGCCTTGATTATTGAGAGCGCACGCAAACACTTTGGCCCGGCAGATAAAAATGCCCCGGCCGTTGCACTCGACCTGGATATGACTGCAAAACTCATGCAGTATTTGCGGCTTCTGGATGAAAAGAAAAATGCAGAGGTGTACTCCAAAGAAATCGACAAGGATATTCAGCGTCTGAAGGCGCTGTTGATTGCGGAAATGGGTACCAGCTGTACTGCAGTCTGTGAGCAGGAGGGAGTGAACTATACGGTTACCTATACCCCTGTTCGCAAGTCCATCATCGACAAGGATAACCTGCTTCGGTTGAAACTGGAGCATCCGGATATTTACGAACAGTTTGTTACAGTATCCGAATCCAGACGGTTCAGTGTTAGAGCCTCGATTATGGAGGCCGCTTAGTGAGGTGAAAAAGGATGAATTGTATTGGTACCTACGACGGGACGATTTTTTATAATCCTGCCAATAAGTTTTGTATCGTCAGTGTAAAAACCGCAGACCAGAGCGTGCCAGCTGAGGCCAGGTCAAACAGGCGGTACAAAGACCATTTGATCCGCTTTACAGCTGTGGGGTATGAGATTCCACGGACAGATGCGGTAGAGTTGGAACTGGATGGGGAATGGGCAAAAGGCAAGTATGGTGTCCAGCTCCAGGTGGAGCAGTGGCGTGAAATTGTGCCCAGAACAAAAAACGGCGTAGAGGGCTATCTTGCCTCCGGGCTTATCAAAGGGATTGGTCCCAAAACCGCCGCAGACATTGTGGAGCGGTTCGGTGTGGACACACTGGATATTCTGGAACACCAGCCGGAGCGGCTGTTGGAGATCCGGGGCATTACGGAAAATAAATTGGAGGACATCAAAGCTTCTTATGCAGAAAACCGTATGCTCCAAGGAATTATGACCTTGCTGGCACCGTTTAAGATTACTCCCAAGACGGCATTGAAAATATATCAATATTTCGGCCCGACCAGCGTAGAGATTTTGGAAAAGAGCCCATTTGAGCTTTGCCAGATCTCCGGCTTTGGATTTCGGCGGGTAGATGCAATCGTACAAAAGAGCGGGGGCAATCTCCATGACCCTATGCGTATCAAAGGGGCTGTCTTTTGTGCGCTGGATGAGGGCAAGAGTAAACGAGGCCATCTGTACATCAGTTCTGAAGAACTGGAGAAATCAGCGCTGAAACTGCTCAATGAGAAGATACCTGTACCGGAGCTTCGCCTGCATCAGCAGGAAGTCAGGGATATGATGCAGGAAATGATCCTGAATGGAGCAATCGTTTCCGTGAAGGATAATATCTATCTTCCCAGAGTGTTTGCCCAAGAGGACGAAACGGCGCGCCGGATCGCCCAGCGTCTGGTCGCCCAGATGCCAGTAGAGCATATTGCGCCGGTACTGGAACAGGTCAAGGTTGAAATGGGACTGCGCTTGTCTGCACAGCAGGAGGCTGCGGTCTATGCAGCATTTAGGCATGGCTTGTCAGTGATTACGGGTTCTCCTGGTACTGGTAAAACAACAGTGCTGCGGACGATACTTGAGGTTTACCGGCGGCTGTACCCTGATGGCAAAATTGCTCTTATGGCACCTACCGGTCGGGCAAGCCGCAGGATGTCGGAGAGTACCGGCTTTGAGGATGCCCGAACATTACACAGTGGTCTGGGACTGACCAGTGAAGAGGATGAGGGTAGCCGGAACAGAAAGTCAGAGCCACTGTCGGCCGATTTAATCATTGTGGATGAGTTTTCCATGGTGGATATGTGGCTTGCTGAGAAATTTTTTGAACGCATGAAGATAAATGCCAGAATCGTGCTGGTAGGCGACCCAGATCAGCTTCCGAGCGTAGGAGCCGGAAATGTGTTTCGTGAAATCATCGAAACCAAAATCGTCCCAGTAACGGTGCTGGATCAGATTTTCCGTCAGTCGAAGGATAGTCTGATTGCCTATAATGCCAAATTTATCAACGAGGGCAATACCAAACTGTTTTACGGACCGGACTTTGTTTTCGTGTCTGGTGATAGTCAGGAAGACACCGCTGAAAAGATTACAGAACGGTATTGTTTGGAGATACAGGAGAGTGGCATTGAGAATGTGCAGATTCTTTCACCTTTCCGTTCAGAAGGCGCCGCGTCGTCGGAACAGCTGAATGAGACCATTCGTGAATTGGTCAACCCATTCCGCTCTGCGGAGGAGGAAATCAAGTTTGGCCCCAAGATATTCCGGATCAATGACCGCATCATGCAGACCAAGAACACAGAAAAGGTATCTAATGGTGATTTGGGTTTCATCCGGTATATTAAGGACACTGACCAGGGCAAAAAGATCGGCATGGATTTTGGTGCTGGCAGGACGCTGGAATATGGCGTAGATGATTTGAGCAATGTGGATCTGGCTTATGCTACTACGATCCACAAGGCTATGGGCTCTGAGTATGAAACAGTCATTATGCCGCTGCTCAAAGCGCACACTATCATGATGTATCGTAATCTGCTCTACACTGGAATCACGCGCGCTAAAAAGCGGGTGGTGCTGATTGGGCAGAAACAGGTATTGTTTATGGCAATCCATCGTAATGAGATTGGAAAGCGAAATACGCTGCTGGGTATGCGTATCCAGATGTATTTCAAAGCCTACGCAAAGAAAGCCGGTATCCCCATTCCAGCTGCATTGGAAGAACAATTGAAGAACGCAAGTTAAAAAAGAGAGGTCAGATGCAGAAATAGCACTTGGCGTCTCCTATTTTTATGTCAGAAAGGAGTTTCCAACATGAACGAAAAAAGTAATCCGATGCCTATGATGTACAAAACAATTCCGGCAGTGGCAGAACTGAACAAGGTGCCGGGCTTTGACCCGCTCAAATTTCTGCGCCATAAGGTGTCCAGAAAGACAAATGAGGAAATGCTGCAGTTGGAATTGCCTTATCAGAAACTGTGGTTCCGTCTGCGCCACCCCCAGGGCCGCATGAAACTGACTACCCTGCGGATCACGGAACAGCTTGCGATTATGGAGGCCAGAGTCTATCTGGACCGCAGTGATGCAGAGCCCATTAGCAGTTACATCTCGCAGCACAGTGCGGAAGAAGGTACCGACTATGTGCAGGCTGCCCAGGATGAGGCATTGAGTGCTGCGCTGTCGGATGCCGGGTTTGGTCTGCAGTTTGCCGATGTTGCTGTTGACAGTACGGGCAAGGTGTTTGGAAGCAGTATTCCGCTTTCCGGGACAGCTCATATCCAGCAACCGATGCCAAATGCGGCGCAGAGGCCCGTAGAAGCCCCTGGAGCGGCGCTGCGGCAATCTGGTGGGGAAGTTCATGCCCAGCTGGAGAGAACGCCTCAGAACGCCGTAGAGCGCCGTAATGCGCCTGCTCGTCCGGCGCCTATTCAGAAACCTGCGGCAAAGCCGGTTCAGAATGAACAGTCCCCGGTTTCTCCGGTACAGCCCACTGTCCAGCAGATGGCTGCAGAAGAGAAGGAGAATATGGATACACTGCCTGCCGGCAAGGTAGAGGAGAATGCTCCCAATATGGAGCTGCCGGTACCGAGCCGCGAGGTTACATTGGATAGCAGTCCAAAACAGGATGATGCGTCTGAGCAGCCGGCCGCCTCCGTATTCCAATCGGATGAACCGGAAGAACTGCCTGTGGCGCCTGTTGTCCAACAGGAAGCACCCGATCAGCCTGTGGCGCCTTCTTATACGGAGAGCACTCCGGTAGAAGACATCTTGAAGGTAATGACCTTTGAAGAAGCGCAGAATGTGGTGGTGGATAGCGGTCTGAGCAAAGGAAAGACCATGGCAACAGTTGCCAAGGAGCGTCCGGTGAGTCTGAAATTCTACCTCACCCCAGGCAACAAGAGCACCAACAATATCGTTCGTGCTGCGGCGCAGATCATGCTCGATGGTATGGCCGCACAGAAAGCCGGATGATAAGCAGCCCCATCTATGGGGCCAAGAAGGGAGGGAGAACAGATGGACTCATATCCAGGAGATTTTCCGTTCGGTATTATGGATGTAGTGGAACTTCTACATCTACGAATCAGACGCCGACAGGCAAACAGTGTATATGTGGATTGCCCGTTTTGTGGTGACCGCCGCGGCAAGATGAATGTGAATTTCGTCAAAAATGTCTGGCGGTGCAATTATTGTGATGAGCATGGCGGTATGCTTGCGCTTTATGCGCGGCTAAACAATACGACTACATCCGATGCGTATTGGGAGATAGGAGAAGCCCTGTGCAACGATTTTCACAGGGAACGGCCGAACTCTGGATATGAGATGGCAGGAAACCAGCAGGCTGGCACTGGGTCCCCGGTTTCGGGGACTCAGACCGACCTTGCCGGATATGAGAGGAGGGGCGAACTAAAAACAGTGCAGCAAGCAGAACGGGCCAGCGGACAGGAAATTCATCAAACGCTTTCGCTGCTGCTCGCTATGCTGCCTCTTCAGCCTGCCCACCGCAACCATCTGCACTCCCCAAAACGGGGACTGTCGGATGAACAGATCGACCGGATTGGGTTCAAGAGCACTCCACCCCCTTTCCTTTGCCGCTCCATTACCGAGCGGCTGATGAAACAGGGATGCAAGGTGGAGGGGGTGCCCGGCTTTTATCTGGATGACAGCGGGCGCTGGACCATGAACTTCTACCGAAAAAACGCAGGGATTTTGATTCCAGCTGTGGGATACGACGGTATGATACATGGCCTGCAGATACTTTTGGATAGTCCGCTCAAGCAAAAAGATGATCCACCGGATAAGTCAGGAGCCAAATACATCTGGTTTTCGTCCTCGTCCAAAAATATGGGTGTCACATCCGGGAGCCCGGTACATTTTATCGGCAATCCATCTGCTCGGGTGGTCTATGTCATTGAGGGACTGCTGAAAGCAGACATCTCACACTGCCTGACAAACCGGACTTTTGCGGCGATTGCCGGCGCAAACAACACAAGCCAGTTGGATACGCTGTTTGCACTGTTGGCACAGAATGGCACTGAGGAGATCATTGAGGCTCATGATATGGATAAGTACAGTAACCAAATGACCTCTAATGGGGCATCTAAGATCTATCTGATGGCCCGAAAAAATGGAATGGCATGTCGTCGGCTGACCTGGAATCCGAATTATAAAGGGTTTGATGATTGGCAGCTTGCCCTTCGGGAGAAAGAACAGAGGGAAAAGGAGGTGCAGAGAATGAATTTTAAGCAGCAATATCTGTGCGGTAAGTGTGATTTTACTTATATAGATGGCTGCGTCGAGCTTTGGCACACCAGAGCGGAGAAAGATTTGGACCTGACAGAGTATCTGGGGCTGACAAAGGAAGAGTATCAGATATTTCTTGCTCAGGGCAATCAGGTGCTGAAGGATCTTCTGGACAGCCAGAGAGTTTTCCGGAGGTTTTGCATTTACCAGCTTTGCCTGGGTGAGACACAGACGGTACCTTTCGCGTTCAAGCAACTGGATGCACTGCGTAAGGCTGGATATGAACAGCCGCCTGCTGCCGCCTATCAGACGGTATGGAGCGCAGAGGTCTGTTGCCCAAAGGGGCAGAATGACATGGAAGTGCTGGGGCGCCTGTTCCTGGACTTTAATGAGCATTTGCCGGAAGATTACAGAGGCCGTCCGTTGGCTCCATCTGATGTGGTGGAACTGGACTGCCAAGGCAAACGCACATACTTCTATGTGAATGACTGCCGGGATTTTGCGCCGGTACGCTTCTCCCCATTCTTGTGTAAAAGACTTCCGGAGCCTGCTCAAAAACAGGAATGAAGGGATAGGGGTCAGATGCGTATTGCAGAAAAGAAGAAAAGCCAGATTACAGCACTGTATGAGCAGTGCTCCAATCTTCCGGCAGATGTCAGAAGTTGTCTGGAGAATGGCTACTTTACCGTAACGGTACCTCCACCCTGGAACATGAGCAATCAAAAGACTGCGCAGGAGGTGCAGGACAAAATCAAGGAATGGTCAAGGCAGTATACTGGCGTGGTCTGCTACTGTTTTGACAGCTTCAGCACACTTTTATATGTGCTGTGAGCAACACACAATGGCATGGAAAGGGTCATAACGGCCTACTCCATGCCATTTTTTGCGAAAGGAGATTTTACAATGGGTGTTTTTTCAGAAATAGCAATGGAGCAGCAAAACAGTATGTTCGATTCGTCTGCAGCCTTTGAGGATGATGAAGCCTTTGAGCTGGAGGAGATGGAATCTTTGCCTGTGCCGCCTGTAGGTACAGACACTGTCCCAGTATCG
>OIEH01000915.1_pt1 | contig 12978 bp, 14 predicted proteins | sample 1604811 | NCBI WGS metagenome assembly OIEH01 (sample SAMN01760945, study PRJEB22395) | human gut metagenome | reverse complement strand
GATTATTACATATTCAGCTGGACTCTGCTTCAACAGTATCAAGAGATTCCCATACCTGTATGCAGCTAATACTCCATAGTTGACTGTAGCATCAGCATCGTATGTCAACAGTGTTGGGTCTATCTTCGTGTATCTTCCCGTTGCTGCGTCCCTACTTAGCTGCCTATAGAGCTCCGGTGCGCGACGCTTGATGCCTGTCAGAAAGTTAGTCGATAGTCTCTCATTCACTGGCGTGAACATCTCACTGTTGAATACTGTCTCCGTTGCTCGCTTCATTAGCTGCGTGTCAGTGTAACTATCATACGTCGGGTCGTAACGGTACATATTGTATTCCATGCTTATGTGTTCGCGGAATAGTGTCTTGTTCTTCGTGAATAGTTTGTTCGCTGTCAGACGATCGTCTCCCATGTCTAGTTTCTCATCGATCTGCTGCTGGTTCAGCTGGTATACTTTGTCTGCATATTCCTTGACATCCTTATATTTGCCTTTGGGTAATGTATACTTCATATTATTTAGCCTCCTTGGTAGTATCTATAATGCTTACTGTGACTGCATCATACTTCCATCTGTATTCTACTTGCTTCGGCTTGTCTGTCAGTAGGTCAAAGTCGCCGCCTAATGCTAATGCGTTAACGCCCCTGATGTGTGCTCTCTCTCCTGTCCACTGGTAGCTCGTGCCTATGTATGCGTAGTAGCCGTCATGCTCTACCTTGAAATCACCTATGCCGTCACTGATGCTTAGATCGGTGCGGGGCTGTAGGCTTACTATGCTGTCCGTGTTGCAGGATAAAGTATTATCATCTATCAGTGAGCGTATCCTCTCGTTGCAGTACGTGATGATCGTTGTGCGGTAGAATGGATTCACTTTCTGTAGGTAGCCTACTACGTAGTTCAGGACTGACTTTGCACGGTTGCGGGCATCGCTGCCACTTGGAGCTAGACGCTTGCGCTCGTACCACGTGTGTACGAACCGCTTGAACGGGGACTCTACCAGCGGGTATACTACTGACGCGTATCCTTGTCTGACTGCTACGGTGCTTCTGCCTCCGTCATCGTCTTGTACTACCTTGAAGCCTATCTCGTTCGGTCCGATGAGACTATTGTACTTAGGCTCTACCGTCGTGTCTGGCATCGGCTGCAGCATCGCCCAGCTGTAGGCACTGTTAATGTCATAGCCGTATGCGCGGTTGCGTGTGTGGTCATACTTAGGGTTAGTGTACTGGATCGGTGATGCTGAGATCTTGCCCTCTCGTGCTCCGCCACACCACTTAGAGAGCTTAGGATGCTTGCGTAGGTCGGGTACCTTGTAGTACCGGCAGAGAATACGGTATGCTTCCAGTCCGGTGCAGGCTCCGGCGATGGGTGCATCGTCCGCTCTCATGGTGTATGTGCATGGTATGCCGGCAGCGTCACGGTAGGTCAGGGAGAGAGTCACTTCCTTCACTTCAAGGAACGCGTTGATGCCCTTGAACGGCGTGTTGCCCTTCGGTCCGTAGTATACTCTTCTATGATCCCGGCAGTAGAGCAGACGTTCGGCGAACTCCTCTCCTGATATTTTCTTTATTCTGTTACGCTTAAACATATGCTTACCTCATGAGATTCATCGGTGTGTCTAAGTCACATCATGAGCGCGTCTAAATCTACTCCGTAATCCTGCATGATGCGTCTCGCCGCTTCCCAGTTGTCTTTGTTGTAGGGCTTCAATCCCTCTAACTCGCAGTTCGCCTTGTAGATCGCGTAGTTGTTGACAGGGTACTTGTAGATGCTTGACCGACTAAATAGATACTTAACCGTGTCATCCTTGAACTTCTCCTGCCAGTTGGTTGTGTCTACCACGATGGCGTGAGCGATGATGTTGTAGATCTCCCACTGTTCGAACTTCTTGTGTCCTAACGTGGGGTCGGGGTTCTCTATCTTGGTATCCATACTGTAGTAGATGATGCGCCTTAGTATGCCCGTGTCAAGTATGTTCACTCTCGGCGCTATGTTGCAGTTGAACATGAATACCGACTGACAACGCATCTGGTAGGTCTTGCCGAACTTAGGGTTCACGGTGATGGACTCGTTACTGATCAGCCTCTTTATGGTACTGTCCTTCAGCTCCTCCTTGTTCAGCTCGTCGGAGAAAATCAGTCGGTGGTTGATGACTTGACCTAACTTGAAATCGTTCGATAACTCGTCAAGGTTGGCGTATCCTACATCGCCGCCGAATATCTGACATACTATGTTGGCGAACGTGCTCTTACCTGATCCACCTACTCCTGTCAGGATGAACATGACGGAGTCTTCATGGTTGATCAGGCGGTTGATGATGAGCAGCTGCTTCTCTGTCAATGGGTAGGCTAACGGCGGTAACTCGTGTCCGTCATCATAGACACGTCCAGCCCACGACACTGCATCTACCAGAATAGGCATCGGGTACCATGTGCCTGTAGGGTCGCCATACATATCGATAAATACATCGATTACGTTCTGCGCCTGTGTGCTGCTGGTAACCAATCCCGTCTGTAAAACTCTGCGCCGTGGGTTGGATATCTCGTTCTGTGTGCTATCGAACCACTTGCCGCTAATGAATCTGTCACCGTCATTGTACAGTGCTGCAGCTATGTCGATAGGTTGTGGTTTGTATGTTTTCATTATTCCATACCTCCTGTAGTTATACTACTTCGAACCGTAACTCCGGATCGATACTATTTAATGCTTCGATCAGTTGATCAGTGACGATGTACATATAGACCAGTCGCGTGTCGTCGTGCTTGTTGCGCTCTACTTTGTCAGGCGTGATGCCTCTCGCTCTTAACGCGTTACTGATATACGCTCTGCTGCAGAAAAATATGGAACCGTTAATCTTCGTTACTCTCATGTTGGTTACTCCTTAATATGTGTAGGCATCGTATCTCAACTCTGCAAGAATGGATGCGGGATATATCTTGTTAGCTTCGGCGTATGTGATGGGTCTTCCATGACTGTACCAGCGTCTGTGACAACGGTCAAAGCGTACATCATACATGGCTGTAATCCATACTTTAGGCTGTGCGACTATCTCATGAATGTACTTGTCTCTTAGGCAGATGTCCTTGAGAGCGTAGGTTACAAGAATAGCTTCGGTGACTGTGCAGGAGAACCGGGCGTGAATGATATCTCTTAATACATTGATGTCGATCTGTGCATCGTCGGTGCTTGCGAAATACCATTTGCCGTCTTTGTAACGATAGCCGTTGCTTTTCATGAGCTGTGCTCGTTTCATCTCGATGCGTGTGTTTACTAACATATTCAGTACTCCTTTTAGCCATTAGGCTGTTTAGCCATTAGGCTGTTTAGCCATTAGGCTCCAGCGGTTAGGTCGCTACCCTTATCTTTCTGTCTTTATTATACCACACTTTAATCCAGATGTCAATAGATTATCTCAATATGTGATATCTAAAATCGAAGAATTGTCTAATTTCAAAGATTATGATGCCTATATTGCAAAAATCTTTGATTTTAGATAATTTATCTCAATTTGTGATATTCTCTTGACAACTTACCTATTTTGTGCTATAATATAAGTGTAGGGATAAGTATCACATTATTTCAGTGGCAACTGTCCCTACACGACCAGTGGTCTACATCTATATCGTAGAATATTGCAGAACCTACGAGAACGCCCGAAGAGGGACGTAGCTGCAATAGAAGTCGTTCAACTGATTCTACCAGGTGTGGATACCCCGAACGGTCATTTAATGGAGGATAGAATATGGGTCAAAGTAAGACACGTAGAGCCAATCTGCAGCGAATGCAGTCGCGTCCGTTCTATTGTGGCAGAGCGATGCAGGGCTATGATTGGGCAAGGTTCTTCGTCTATGTTGGGGGACGTGGTGTCGGTAAGACTACCGAGCAGCAACGGTTCCTCGTTAAACAGTGGACGGAGACTGGAACACCATTCACATGGCTGCGACTGTCGGACGCGGAGATTAAGAAACTCAAAGCTGACAACGGCGCGGATTCATGGGATGCAGTGGTTAGGCAGCAATTCCCCTGTCTGAACAATCTCAAGCTCAAAGCCGACAATATGTATGCTGACGGTAAGCTGATATGCAATTTTAAGTCTTTAAGCACGTTCCAGAACGACAAAGGTAGTGCGCTGTACGATGCAACCAACGATGGGTGGAGCTACATCCTGTTAGACGAGATGAATAAGGCTGCAGGCACCCGTAAGAATGGGGACCCTGTGTATCAGTTCGCTAACGCGATGGAGACTCTGCTGCGTACTAAAGACCATAAGATCAAGATATTCATGATTGGTAACCTTGAAGGACTATCGTCTATGATGGCGGGTGTGTTCAACTGGGTGCCAATGGAGGGTAAGTTCGGTATCTACAAGCTGCGAAACAAGAAAGCAGTCATTCACTATATGGATGATACCGAGGCGTTCAAGGCTCTCAAAGCTAAATCTACATCCCAGCTGATTGCGCCTGATAGGTCTACGTTCACTAACGTGCTCACCTACAGCAACAAGCTGATCGACAAACATAGTAGAGTCGTTAAACCGCTTTACCGTATCAAGTTCGAAGATGCATCCTACATCTGTTGGAGTACACAGACCGGTGTAGAGCTGATCACCCAGTGGGACGGTAAAGTGCAGACTGCTACTGTAATACCTATGCAGCGGCTGTTGGACGAGAAGTATGACAAGCGGCTCAAAGACAACGTGATACTTCGTGTCAACGCGGAAGCGTATAGGTATCGTAACCTGATCACACAGGAGCTGTTCCGGCAGAGCCTGATGACGATGAAAGCATAACACTCACATAGAGGGTGTATGTTATATATTATTTTATATGGAGGAAAGAACAATGACTGATATCGAGAATAATGAGCAGGTCCCTACCCCTGAACAGGTACTGGTAGAGATGAGGGAGACTATGGTCCCCAAAGAGGAAGCCCAGAAGTGGCAGAACAAGTACAACGAACTTTTCCGGAGCGTAGCCAACGGGTCATTCTCCGGTGAAGATAAACCCGCCCAAAAGACCGAGGCGGAACTGAAGGCTGATTATGAAGCTAATCTGAAAGCTCTGGCAGACACGTCGAAGAGTATGCGTCCGCTTGAGATGTTCCAGCGTATGTTGGACGTGGATGATTACTGCATCAATCACGGAGAACGCTCCGCCTTCGCTCCGTCCAATGGTGAGTACAGTCAGGATATTGTCAACAGCTGTGAGAAAACTCACGCGTTGCTGGAGTCTGTTATTGCGCAAGCAGACGGCAGTGATGAGGTTGCGCTGGCATATCTTGGTAACCACCTTGACGATCCTGCGGGCATCAACTCACTTAGACGTGCAAGATAATGCACCGAGAGTGTACACTTTATTATTACTAAAGGAGAACTATTATTATGGCAGCTTTTACCGGAAGACTCAACACGAATGAGTTTTACAACTCGATCTACAATATGTTGAGACTGGCGTACATTTACGCCGACAACCTTAGCGGACTGGATGACAGTCTCGCAAACAAGTACCGCGCTGATGGCGGTATGTATCACGACAAGTCGGTCTACACCGACATGGATGTCCTGTACTCCCGTATCTGGGACCCGAACGACACCAACGTGCTGGCTCCTGAAGCAGTCGTTGCTCCTAAGCAGCAGGAGATTGTTGTCAACAAGTTCCGTCAGATCGGTCTGTACACCGACGAGTATCTCTCCAAGCGTGCTTGGCAGGATGCATCCACCTATGACACGTTCCGCTCTGTTGTGCAGAAGCAGGTATCCGAAACCAAGAAAGTCTACGAGCAGAAACTCGTTGATGTCTACGTCGGTACAGCAGCACGTGCATCCAACAATCGTATGCTTGAACTGCCTACAGTTGCAGGTGATGATGAAGCAACCAATAGACTGCAGGCACAGGCTATCGCCAAAGCTATTGCCGACGTGTTCGTAGATATGAAGGATTCGACCACTAACTTTAACGCTAACCGTTTCGTGAAATCCTTCAACGAGTCTGACTTCGATGTCATCTGGAACGCGAAGTATTACAACAAGATTCTCTACACCGACCTGCCTACCATCTTCCACAAAGATAACCTGTTGAAGTCTGGTAAAGTGCTTGCGTCTCACTACTTCGGCAATCCTGCATCAACCGGTACAGCTGATGGTAATACTCACTGCTCCGGTGATGAGTATTTCATTCCTGTTGACAACGCTGGTAAGTATGCGGCACCTGCATCGGCTACTGGCGTGAAGCACGTATTCCCTGGCGACCTGCTTCCTAACGGTACTCCGCTCGGCTTCGCTGCAAACTATGCAGATAAGACGACCACCGTTAACGGCGTTAGCAGAACCATCTCTGTATGCACTCAGGCTGTCGCGTACAAGATCAGTGATAAGATCATCTGCAAGATCATCCACAAGGACGCTATCAAGTATCTGTCCTCCTTCGAGACTGGAACCGAGTTCTGGAACCCGAAGAACCTGACCACCAACAGATATCTGACGTGGGCATACGCCGATCCTGAAACTCTTGACGGATATCCTGTTGTAACTGTTGAGGTTGCCTAACAAATACGGAGGGGTGTAACAGCCCCTCCACCTTAAAGAAGGAGGTATACAGTGGCAAAGACAATATACCTGTTACAGTATAATAACTATTTCAACCGCACTGTCAAGGGAGAGACTTTCGCCGGTGTTTCGGACTATGTAACGGACGGAGCGACACTCTGTGCGAGAGTGGATAACGTGACTCTCTGGAACCCTAATGACGGTGTGGATACTACTTTCACGACCAATGTCGGCATCACTGCTATCCCTGACTATGCACTTGTGTGCGAAGGAATCAACATCCTCCAGAGATGGTTTGTTACCGAGGCAAAACGTCTTCAAGGGCAGCAGTATCGGCTGACAATGCACCGTGACCTGATTGTTGACAACTATGACGAGATACTCAATAATGAGGACACATACGTTGAGCGCGGATGGTGTGATGTGAGTAATCCTGCTATATATAACCAAGAGCCGCTGACGTTCAACCAGATAAAGAAGCAGCAGCGGTCACTGTTTGACAAGTCTCTCTGCCCGTGGATTGTTATGTACTTCACGCCTAACAAGACGATTAACGGTTCGGAATCCGCCTTCCCTGATAGCGTTTCGCTTACGTTTATCGACGAGTATGATTCAACCAAGCAGTTCAACATTCATTATAAATATCGCCTTCCTGATGCAGTTAACGAAAATGACACGATCGTCAAACTTCCTGATGCACCGTATGCTATGATGGCTCTTCCGTATGACACCAGAGACTATTACAACGGGGAAGTCAAACTCGGTACTATCACAAAGCAGCAGGCGTTACAGATTGCACAGGCAACATCACGAAAATATAGTTCCGGCGGTTGGTTGATGGATATCCAGTTGGTTCCGTTCTGCCCGTGTATTGAGGTACTCCGCCCTGACGGAAACATCGATGTCTCCAAAGCAGTCGCCCATGCAAGAGTCTATTACGAGGATGTTTCTGAACCAACTTTAGTGCATAAGATTGGAGGAGTTATCTGCTGCCAAAGATCAACTTTCCAGTCTTACATTTACGATGCAGCGACAGGTGGTACCTTGTTCAAGCTTCATATATCTGATATCAAAACTGAGAATCAGACAACAAAGTACCGTCTTGTCAGCCCTAACGGAAATGGTGTGTTTGAGTTCAGTCCTGCTAAGATGACCTATGCAAACAATACAGACATTGGTTTCTTAGTTAACTGCACCTATATGCCGTATCAGCCGTATATTCGCGTGTTCCCTCAGTTCGCACGTATGTATGGTTCAAACTACAGGGACTACCGTGGACTTATCTGTGGTGGAGACTTCAGCCTTCCTCAAATCTCTGACAGCTGGGAGGCATATCAGGTACAAAACAAGAACTATCAGGCTATGTTCAACCGGCAGATCGAGTCGATGGATTTGCAACATCGTATTGGTGGAATACAAGACTTCGCAGGAGCAATTTCCGGTGCTGTCGGCGGTGTTGCCGGTGGAGCGCTTTCCGGTGCTATGGTTGGCGGACCTGTAGGAGCTGCAGTGGGTGGTGTAGTTGGAGGAGTTGCATCCGTTGCTGGAGGAGTTGGAGATATTGTAATGAATCGAATGCTCCGTGCTGACCAGAGAGAAGCAGCCATCCAGCAGCACAACTGGCAGCTGCAGAACATTCAGGCACTGCCGTACAGTGTAACCAAGGTCAACAACTTCAACGTTGATAGTAACTATGTGCCGTATCTTGAAATGTATGTATGTGAAGATACCGAGACTGATAACTTCATCAAGTATATCGCTCTGCGCAGCTACAGTATCAACCGTTATGGTAGGTTAGTTGATTATATCAAGCCGACAGGGAGAACGTTCCTCAAAGGTATGATCGTACGTCTGGCAGAGGTTGACGATGACTCACATTATCTGGCAGCTATTGCCGACGAGGTAAATCAGGGATTCTATATTGAGAAAGGAGGAGAGAGTACTACTGCATAAGTACTCTCACGATAACGTATGAGCATTCAAGGATCTATCAATCAGGCGATCAATACTATAGGCGGGATGAAATCAATAACGAAGCTCGTCAGCGAACAGACTAAAACGAGAATGTCTGCCGAAAAAGCTCAGAAAATTGCTAAATTGCAGTACAAGAATTTGTTAAAAGCGCAGGAAAAGTTTAATGGACAGTTCAACGCAGTCTATTCCCCGTCTGCTATACCGATCGAGAGATATAAAAGCGCGGTAAAAGACGCGAAAGAACAAGGCGCGAAAGAAGCGACGGCTAAGATGGCTAAGCGCGGTATGGATCGATATAACTTTCTGTATGGAGGTATGGACGATGGGAACACCAAGACTACCTGATAACATGACACGCGAACAGATGCTTCGGAACGAGCGGTGCAGTGAAACACCACTCAAGGACGCGATGAAGCGTATGCTCCGAATCAATGACGAGCAGATTGCAGTAAACCGGTACAAGTGGTACAATCTGCCTCAGGGACTTGACGGACAGATGATCGAACGTGTCCTATACTACCGTGGCTCTGGTATGTTCTTCTATGTACCGGAACTGAACGAGTTCCACTTCCTGCCCTACACTCTTGATGGTGGCGGACAGTCGCTTGACTTCTACGGTCGATGGATGCGAGTACGCCCGCTCCCGTTCATGGGTACTGACAACGATGAGAAGTCCACACAGAACGTGATACTCTCCAACTTTGTCCGCAAGCCGTTGTATGATCTGGCTGACGGAGACATCAAGGAAGACCTTGAAACGCGGTGCGTGCTTCTCCACGACTACTGCAAGCAGCTGTCACAGACAATCCTACCCCGTCAAAAGATCAACGAGGACATCATCGACATCGAGTCTAACATCATCCCCTACGTGAACACGCTGCTCTCCAACAGCACAGGTGTAGCGGGTATGCGTGTCAACGACGGTGACGAGCAGGCGAGTGTAGAGAACGCATCGCAGACAGCCAACACGGCAGCCCTCAACGGCAAGCGGTGGATCGCCATCAAGTCGCAGCTTGACCTGCAGGATTTCTCCACCGTTGCTGGCGGCAGAGCAGAGGATATGCTGCTGGCTATGCAGTCTATTGACAATATCAGATTAGGCACGTTCGGTGTAGAGAACGGCGGTATCTTTGAGAAGAAAGCACATATGCTGAACGCAGAGGCAGCCATGAACACAGGAACGAGCGGTCTGATCATGGATGACGGTCTGGTACAGCGGCAGAATTTCTGCACTATCTGCAACAGTCTGGCACCGTTCGCTATGTGGTGTGAGATCAACGAGACTGCTGCAGGCTATGACCGAGACATGGACGGTATGATTGGCGGAGACGACCCGCAGGCTGAAGCTACACAAAATATGGAGGTGACCGGAGATGGCAACGAGTAACGCAAGCATGACCACACTCTACTGGCTGCTAAGGGCGAAGTACTCCAGTGACCACATCAACAGTGACTACCCTGAACAGTGGAAGCTGAAGATAATGAGCACAGTATTCATGTACGCGCCGTCATGGAAGAAGCGGCTTGACGTACAGGATGCAGTCAGGGCGCTGTCTGACGATGAGATCACTAAAGGTAGCGCAGCTATCTACAACAGCGCGATGAATCCCGACGGAGCGCCTACCACAATGACGTGGGAAAGTCTGAAAGGGATCAACAGTCAGAACGTGACACTCCACCAGCGCGGCAAGCTGGAGGCATACGCCATGGTAGACGGTATCCTCAAGACAGATGTGACGAAGGAGTTCATTGACCGGTTCAACAAGTACTTCATTCAGGTGATGAGTCCGCAGCGCCCGTTGTGGTACGACTGGTCGAACACGTATCCGTCAGGTGGAGATAATACCGTGATGGGTGACACGGACGTACCTATCTTTGGTAACTACATGACCAACACGTTCGAAGAGATGTTCCCCGACGTTAACAGCTGGCTGACATATTACCGCACGTGCGGGATTCCTACAACAATACCGGAGGTATAATACCATGTATGATACTATAGTAACCTACATCACAGCTATCGCGCCCTCGCTGGCAACGGTAGTCACGGCAGTAGCTATGTTCATCAAGATAGTCACACGCACGAGAGAGATGACTGACGGTCTGAAGCACAACGCAGACGAGCAGGCAGCCATCACCAAGGAACAGGTAGAGGAGCTGAAGGCAGCAGTCAAGCAGGTGACGGACAGCAACGAAATAGCGGTCATCAAGGAAGAGAACGCGCAGTTGCGCAAGGATATGCAGGAAGTCATCCGCCTGAACGCCGAACTGCAGGCTAAGCTGAATGCGAGGTGTTAAGTATGACTAAACACTACAGTCGTATGGTACACGTATACGGTCTACTTAGCACACTCTGCACAGTAGGACCCATCATGTACTACGTTATCCGAGCGATGATCGTAGCGCAGCCGACACAGAAAGTATCCATCGGATTCATGGCACTGGCGGCAATCATCATCGGCACAGTGAACCTACTGATGAAAGTACACCCACGGTGTTTGTTCTGGATGACTCTGCTGGCGATGTACTGCGTATTGGGTAACATTTTAGAGGTACTGGTAGTCATGACAGTAACGTGTTTCCTCGACGAGGTATGGTTCACACCGATGTACCGGTACGCTAAGAGTAAACGTTCCATCAACCGTGAGATCGACAAACGAGGTACGTAAGTATGGAGTCATACAGAGACAGACTAAGCCAGAACCTATACTACGTTCTCATCTTCACGCTATCACTGATTGCATTGTTCGTAGCACCTATGTTCGGCAGTAACATGGGCATCGAGTTCAGCGTACCGACGACCAAAGCAGGCTGGTGCGTATACGTAGTGACGAAGCTGTTCGTAGCCCTCATCAACGTACTGCTATTCCACTGCTTTGTCCGACAGGCGAGGTTGAACATTAAAGACGACCCGCGCTATCTGGAAGCACAGGAGCTGATGGGTAAGCTGAACAATGACATCAAGCACCCACGGTCACCGAAACAGTACTTCACGCAGCTATACAGCAGGAAAGGGACCATGATATTCATCACGAGTCTGCTATCGGCGGTAGTACTGACAAACGCGGTACTCACTTTCGACATAACGAGTCTGGTGACCTACTCAATCACGGTGGTGATGGGACTGATTTTCGGAGTCATCAAGATGAAGGACGTAGAGTGTTTCTGGACAGAGGAGTACCTATACTACGCGCGGGAGCAGTATGCTCTCCATCATAAAACACAGGAGGACTAAGATATGTACATTTACGAATCAGACGTAACGAAAGTAGGCGGCAATCTGCAGAAGACAGTAGCATATCTGTTGAGCCTGCACAAAGCAGAGTACGAATGGAATATGCTGGGCATTAAGGTCATCGGTCACGTAGATGCTCTGCCTATCCCTGACGGCACCTACGAGTACGGAGACACCTACATGGTCGGTACAACTACACCGTATGATATGTGGATCTACACGAGAGCGGACGAGTTCCATGCTACTGACTACTGGTTCAATGTAGGTAAGTTCCCGCAGCCCGGACCGCAAGGACCCAAAGGAGACGGACTGGAACAGATTCAAGGCTTCGGTGATGGTCCCGTTAATAGCGTCACATACGACACAACTCACGGTGCGACAGTAACGAGTCATGGCTTTGTTGACTACACGGACAGCACTACAGGAGCAAACAAGCATCAAGAGTTTGACATGGAAACCAGAATGCCGATTACGCCCGGCAAGTATATCAGTATGAATGCCAACACTCTTAACGATGCACTGGAAGTCAAGGTTGACGACACTAACTTAGCGCAAGACTATTGGAAAATAAAAAAGACAGATACAGTGTCCATTCCGTATTGGAATGGTACTACAGCAGACGCAATTCGATCAAGCAGCTATGCGGTTCCCAACTCTATGATACAGCGTGACAATTCAGGAGACACGGCGGTAAATAAAATTGGCGTAAACTACATTTGTGACACAAATTACAATAATGTGATATCGCAGTTGGCATTAGCAAGAACGATTATATTCCCAGATAATAATATTTCTACAACGCCGAATGACAGTGGAGTATTAAACGCAACAGATTATCAGATTGCAAAAGAATATCAGAATACAAGAATCGTCTATAAAAATCAGGAATATTACTGCATGGACCCGCGTACAGCGCCTGATGGCACTCTGAATTTTGTTCACATTGACGTCGTACAGTCTGGAGGCGGCTATGCAGCCAGAGGGAAATGCTTCTCCATCACTACATCTACAAGAGCATGGAAAGTAGTGGATATGTCCTTTGGACCACACACGCACCAGCTGACCATCACTGACAATGTGACCAACTCGAAGACTTACATGACTATTGTATCGAACCGTACAACCGTGTACACAGCAGACGATCTGATCACCGACATGGGAGAGAGTTCTTTCCCCTGCACACACGACAGCGTACAGAATGACACCATCTATGCAGGAGTCATCAGTGCAT
>OIEH01000891.1_pt1 | contig 13384 bp, 6 predicted proteins | sample 1604811 | NCBI WGS metagenome assembly OIEH01 (sample SAMN01760945, study PRJEB22395) | human gut metagenome | reverse complement strand
ATCAGCCAAACTTCGGTTGGCAGACCTACAAGGACAATCATTATAAGCTGTCAAGCCGTCTTACAGGCGAAAAGGACATCTATTTTGAGTTTGACAAGACAGATCTGCGTATTGATTTCGGCGGCTTCCTGTTCACCCCGCGTCAGAAGGCTTACGAGCGGCTTAACAGTGCCGATTGCGACCTTATCCACGGTGACACCTATACTGCTGACGGAACAAGCGTCAAGGGTATCGGTAACAACGTATTCCTCGACTTTGATGATATGGACTTTGATAAGGGAACAAGCCTTATCCGTATCCACGGAATGACCCGCCACGACAACGATTCTATCCACGTCCACTTCCACACAGATAGCGGCAGGATCGAAGAGATAATCGAGTTCCCCGGCAGTGGTATGCCGATCACGGTATCGCACAGACTGCCTGATATCAGGGGTAAAGTCAAGGTGGAATTCCGCTTCTTACCGGGCTGTGACTTTGACTTTGACTGGTTTGAGATAGAACCTGCAATTGACTGATTTATTGCTCATATAAAAGTAAAACGGCTGCTCGTGCGGGCAGCTGTTTCTCATGTTTTGACGTTGCTTTGTTGCTTATGCGTCTGAAAATGCAGTCGTGAAATATCATGGTAATCTGTGAGTGTCGGCTTTTGCTTAACAAAGGTGTTCAGAAAACTGTGCCGGTAATGTGAATATATGAGTTGTCATGTTGAAAAGGAATATACATATGTAAATTTTATATGGCAAAATCGGCATTTTGACATATTTTCGGTTAAAACAACGATACGAAAATGAGAAATAAGACAAAAGTTAAGCGATTTTTCTATTGACTTTGCCCTTTATATGTGGTACAATACTAAAATGTATCATAATGGATTGATATGCGTTCGGGCTGAAATCCCGCAGTGTCGAAAGGTGTAGATTTTCCCTTTATTATGCGGAAAACACGAGCGTATAAATATCCGTGAATAAATTAAGGAGTGGTAAAGCCCATGGTGAATGTCAAGCAGGTAAAGCTGGGTAGAAATACCCGTATGAGTTTTTCCAAGATCGATGAAGTTCAGAAGATGCCGAACCTCATCGAAATTCAGAAGGATTCATATAAGTGGTTTTTGGACGAGGGTATAAAGGAAGTATTCAAGGATATTTCTTCTATTACCGACGCTAACGGCAAGCTGGTACTGAGTTTCGTTGATTATCGTCTCGATGAGAACCCCAAGTATTCTATAGAGGAGTGCAAAGAACGTGATACAACGTATGCGGCACCCCTTCGTGTAAAGGCACAGCTCAGAAACAACGAAACCGGAGAGGTTGTCGAGAATGAGATATTCATGGGTGACTTCCCGCTGATGACCGAAAGTGGCACATTCGTAATCAACGGTGCTGAGCGTGTCATTGTTTCACAGTTGGTTCGTTCCCCCGGCGTTTATTATAGCTTTGACTACGATAAAACGGGTAAGAAGTTATTCAAGTCAACTGTTATCCCTAACAGAGGTGCATGGCTCGAATATGAGATGGACTCAAACGACATCTTCTATGTCCGTATAGATAAAAACAGAAAGATACCGGCAACAACATTCATCCGTGCACTCGGTATCAGCAGTGACGATGACCTTATCGATCTGTTCGGCGAAGACCCCAGAATAGTTCAGACGATTCAGGAAAAGGACGCTACAAAGAACACCGAAGAGGCTTTACTTGAAGTATACAGAAAGTTAAGACCCGGTGAGCCCCCTACGGTCGATTCCGCAAATACTCATATCAACAATCTTTTCTTTGACGCAAAGAGATATGACCTTGCAAGATTCGGACGTTACAAGTACAACAAGAAGCTCGGAGTTGCTTCGAGAATTGCCGGTCATAAGGCTGCTCAGCCGATTATAGATCCTACTACGGGCGAGATTCTTGTTGACGAGAACGAGTTCATCAACGCTGAAAAGGCACAGGCTGTAGAGCAGGCAGGCGTTAAGGAATGCGTAATCTTCTCCGAAGAAAAAATTGCAAAGGTTCTCGGAAACGGAATGGTCGATATAGCAGGCTACATTCCCGAATCTATAGATGCAGAATCACTCGGTATCAACGAGAAGGTATGCTTCAGCGTACTGCGTGAGATACTTGACAAGTGCGGTGATGATGTTGAGGCACTCACAGCCGAGCTTTCAAACAGAGTAGAAGACCTTATCCCCAAGCACATCACTCTTGACGATATATTCGCAACAGTAAGCTACTTCATCAATCTTTGCGAAGGTGTCGGTGAGGTTGACGATATAGACCACCTCGGAAACAGACGTATCCGTAGCGTAGGTGAGCTTTTACAGAACCAGTTCAGAATCGGTTTTGCAAGAATGGAAAGAGTTATCCGTGAAAGAATGGGACTTCAGTCACAGGAAGGCGACAAGGTAACTCCCAACGCCCTTATCAATATCCGTCCCGTTGTTGCGGCTATCAAGGAGTTCTTCGGTTCTTCGCCGCTTTCACAGTTCATGGATCAGAACAACCCCCTTGCAGAGCTTACTCATAAGAGAAGACTTTCAGCACTCGGCCCCGGCGGTCTTTCCCGTGACCGTGCGAGCTTCGAAGTTCGAGATGTACACTATTCCCACTACGGAAGAATGTGTCCTATCGAAACCCCCGAAGGTCCTAACATCGGTCTTATCTCTTACCTTGCTTCATTTGCAAAGATAAACAAGTACGGCTTTATTGAAGCTCCTTACCGTAAGGTTGACAAGGAAACAGGCGTTGTACTTGACGAAGTAACCTATATGACTGCCGATATGGAGGATAATTACGTTGTAGCACAGGCCAACGAACCTCTTGACGAGCAGGGAAAATTCGCAAGAAAGCGTGTAAATGCACGTTTCCGTGAAGAGATTCTTGAAGTTGACCGTGACCGTGTAGACTACATGGACGTTTCGCCTAAGATGGTCGTTTCTGTCGCTACTGCGATGATTCCGTTCCTTGAGAACGATGACGCAAACCGTGCTCTTATGGGTGCGAACATGCAGCGTCAGGCCGTTCCGCTTATGGTAACACAGAATCCTATCGTAGGTACCGGTATGGAATACAAGGCAGCCGTTGATTCGGGTGCGGTTGTAGTAGCAAAGGAAGACGGCGTTGTAACAAAGTGCAGTGCCGACGAAATCGTTGTTACCGATGACAACGGTGTTGAACACAGCTACAAGCTGATAAAGTTCAAGCGTTCAAACCAGGGCACCTGCGTAAACCAGCGTCCTGCCGTTACAAAGGGTATGGAGATAAAGGTCGGCGATGTTCTTGCTGACGGTCCCGCTACAAGCCAGGGTGAGATTTCACTCGGTAAGAATGCTCTTATCGGCTTCATGACATGGGAAGGCTACAACTACGAGGACGCCGTTCTTATAAATGAAAAACTCGTTTATAATGATGTCTACACATCAATCCATATAGAAGAATATGAGCTTGAATGCCGTGATACAAAGCTCGGACCGGAAGAGATAACAAGAGAGATCCCCAACGTTTCTGAGGACGCTCTTAAGGATCTTGACGAGCGTGGTATCATTCGTATCGGCGCAGAGGTTCACTCCGGCGATATTATGGTCGGCAAGGTTACACCTAAGGGTGAAACAGAGCTTACCGCAGAAGAAAGACTTCTCCGTGCTATCTTCGGTGATAAGGCAAGAGAAGTAAGAGATAATTCACTTCGTGTACCTCACGGCGAAAGCGGTATCATCGTTGACGTTAAGGTGTTCACAAGACAGAACTGTGATGAACTTTCACCCGGCGTAAATATGGTGGTAAGATGCTACATCGCACAGAAGCGTAAGATTTCTGTCGGCGATAAGATGGCGGGTCGTCACGGTAACAAGGGTGTCGTTTCCCGTATCTTAAAGCAGGAGGATATGCCTTTCCTTCCCGACGGTACACCGCTTGATATTGTACTGAACCCCCTCGGCGTTCCTTCACGAATGAACATCGGTCAGGTTCTCGAGGTACACCTCGGTTATGCTTGTAAGGCACTTGACTGGCAGATAATGACCCCTGTATTTGACGGCGCTCACGAGGCCGACATCAGAGCTTGCTTTGAAAAGGCTGAGGCTGAACGTGAAAACTATAAGGATAAGGATTCCGCAAAGATAGACTTCTCTAAGATTCCTATGCGTCCTGACTGCAAGACACAGCTTACAGACGGTCGTACAGGCGAGAAGTTTGACAGCCCTGTAACAGTAGGTTATATGTACTACCTCAAGCTCCACCACCTTGTTGACGATAAGATTCACGCACGTTCAACCGGTCCTTACTCACTGGTAACACAGCAGCCTCTCGGCGGTAAGGCACAGTTCGGCGGACAGCGTTTCGGTGAGATGGAAGTTTGGGCACTTGAGGCTTACGGTGCGGCTTATACACTTCAGGAAATCCTTACTGTAAAGTCGGACGATATAGTAGGACGTGTTAAAACTTACGAGGCAATCGTCAAGGGCGATCCTGTTCCTAAGGCAGGCGTTCCCGAGAGCTTCAAGGTTCTGTTCAAGGAGCTTCAGTCACTCGGTCTTGACATCAAGGTACTTGATGCTGACAAGAATGAGATTGATCTCAGACAGACTTACGAAGAAGACGATGAATACGGTCAGGCAGCAGGCGAGGATACATTTGAGTATGTAGCCGAGGATGGCTCTCTTGATGACGGTTTCACAACTAAGGATATAGACGAAGACAGCGAATTCTATGCCGATAAGGACGATGAAGATGATTTTGACATCGACTTCAACGAAAATGACGCTGACGACTCGTTTGATGAATAATCAGACGATGATTTAAGCATAGGCATTGACAGAAAAGCGTGTGTTATCACACATAAACTTCTATAGAAAGAATTGAGGTCTGTAAATTGGCATATAAAACATTTGATTCAATGAAGATCGGTCTTGCTTCTCCGGATCAGATCCGTGCATGGAGCTACGGCGTTGTTGAGCGTCCCGAAACAATCAACTACAGAACACAGAAGCCCGAAAGAGGCGGTCTGTACTGCGAAAAGATATTTGGTCCTACAAAGGACTGGGAGTGTTCCTGCGGTAAATACAAGAGAATCCGTTTCAAAGGTAAAATATGTGAGCGTTGCGGCGTTGAAGTAACACGCAACAAGGTAAGACGTGAGCGTATGGGTCACATAGAGCTTGCGGCTCCCGTATCACATATCTGGTATTTCAAGGGTACGCCCAGCCGTATCGGTCAGGTACTTGATATTTCACCCAAAAGACTTGAAGAAGTTCTTTACTTCACAAAGTATATAGTTGTCGATCCCGGCGATACTGTTCTTACAAAGAAGCAGATACTCACAGAAAAAGAGTATGCTGATATGAGAGAGCGTTATGAGGATGATTTCAGAGCCGAGATGGGCGCAGAAGCTATTAAGGAGCTTCTTTGCGAAATTGACCTTGACAAGCTGTCCGAAGAACTTAAGAAGGAGCTTGAGGATACTCAGCAGGGTCAGAAGAGAGTCAAGTTATTAAAAAGACTTGATGTTGTTGAGGCATTCAGACTCAGCGGTAACCGTCCAGAATGGATGATACTCGACTGCATACCCGTAATTCCTCCGGATCTGCGTCCTATGGTTATGCTGGACGGTGGCAGATTCGCCACTTCCGACCTTAACGATCTGTACAGACGTGTTATCAACAGAAACAACCGTCTTACAAAGATGAAGGAGCTTCACGCTCCCGACATTATCATCAGAAACGAAAAGAGAATGCTTCAGGAAGCTGTTGACGCACTTATCGACAACGGCAGACACGGCAGAGCGGTTACAGGCCCTTCGAACCGTCCTCTGAAATCTCTTTCGGATATGCTCAAGGGTAAGCAGGGACGTTTCCGTCAGAACCTTCTCGGTAAGCGTGTTGACTATTCAGGACGTTCAGTTATCGTAGTAGGCCCCGATCTTAAGATGGATCAGTGCGGTCTTCCCAAAGAAATGGCTATCGAGCTGTTCAAGCCCTTTGTAATGAAGGAACTTGACAAGCGTGGTATCGCTAACAATATAAAGAGTGCAAGAAAGATGGTAGAGCAGGCTAAGGATCCTGCTGTATGGGATGCTCTTGAAGAAGTTATCAAGGATCACCCCGTACTGCTCAACCGTGCGCCTACACTGCACAGACTCGGTATTCAGGCATTTATGCCGGTACTGGTCGAGGGTCGTGCAATCAAGCTGCATCCGCTGGTTTGTACAGCGTTCAACGCAGACTTTGACGGTGACCAGATGGCAGTGCATCTTCCTCTGTCTGAGGAAGCACAGAACGAGGCAAGAACACTTATGCTTGCCGCAAAGAACCTGCTGAAGCCTTCAGACGGCCGTCCTGTTACAGTTCCTACTCAGGATATGGTACTCGGTTCTTATTATCTTACTATCGACAAGCCCGGCGAAAAGGGTGAGGGTAAAGTATTCCGTGACTTCAATGAGGCTATTATGGCTTACAATGAAGGAGATATTACAATCCACTCGGCTATCAAGGTAAGAGTTACCAAGGACGTAGGCGGAGATCATCCCGAAACAAAGATAATCGATGCTACGGTAGGACGTATTCTTTTCAACGAGCATATTCCTCAGGATCTTGGCTTTGTTGACAGAAACGACCCTGAAAAGAAGTTTGATCTCGAAATCGGCTTCAAGGTAAGAAAGAAAGAGCTTGGAAAAATCATCGACAAGTGCCTTAAGGTTCACGGAACACCTATGACGGCGCAGGTTCTTGATAAAATAAAGGCTATGGGTTACAAATACTCGACTAAGGCGGCAATCACAGTAGCTGTATGCGATGCTACAATACCGCCCGAGAAAAAGGATATTCTTGCAAATGCGGATGCGCAGGTTCAGGAAATCAACGAGTATTTCAATAACGGTTTCATTTCGAACGCCGAAAGAAAATCTCAGGTGCTTTCAGTTTGGAACCAGGCTACAACAGATGTTACAGTTGCACTGACAAAGGGTCTTGATGATTACAACCCCATCTATATGATGGCAGACTCAGGAGCCCGTGGTAGTACAAACCAGATAAGACAGCTTGCAGGTATGCGTGGACTTATCGCAAATACATCTGGTGAAACGATTGAAATCCCGATCAGAGCTAACTACCGTGAAGGTCTTAACATCCTCGAATACTTCATTTCTTCAAGAGGTGCGAGAAAGGGTCTTGCCGATACGGCGTTAAGAACAGCCGACTCAGGTTACCTTACAAGACGTCTTGTTGACGTATCACAGGAAGTTATCGTAAGAACCGATGACTGCGGTACTACAGACGGTATCGACATTTACGAGATTCGTGAAGGCAAGGAGCTTATCGAGTCGCTTGAAGAACGTCTTACAGGCAGATACCTTGCCGAAGATTTCACTGATGACAACGGTGAAGTCCTTGTTTCAAAGGATAAGCTGATAACGGAAGCTGATGCCAAGATGATAGTTGCATCGGGCGTAAAGACCGTTAAAATTCGTTCAGTTCTTACCTGTCATGCAGAACACGGAGTCTGCGCAAAGTGCTACGGTTCTTCACTTGCTAACGGCAAGAAGATTACAATCGGCGAAGCAGTCGGTATCATAGCAGCACAGTCTATCGGTGAGCCCGGTACACAGCTTACTATGAGAACGTTCCATACCGGTGGTATTGCATCGGCTGAAGATATTACACAGGGTCTTCCCAGAGTAGAAGAACTGTTCGAGTCACGTCGTCCCAAGAATGCCGCAATTATGGCTAAGCATTCCGGTAAGACAAGAATCGACGAGATAAAGAAAACCAGACACGTTATCATTACAACAGCAGACGGTGAGGAGCATCCTTATCCCGTACCTTTCGGCTACAAGCTGAAAATACAGGATGGTGATTTCATCGAAGCAGGTGAAACACTTACAGAAGGTAGCGTAAATCCTCACGATGTACTTGAGGTAAAGGGCGAGGAAGCAGTTCAGAACTACATTATCGCCGAGGTACAGAAGGTATATCGCTTACAGGGTGTTGACATCAACGATAAGCATATCGAAGTTATTGTTCGTCAGATGATGAGAAAGGCTCGTGTAACCAACCCCGGCAGCAGTTATCTGCTTCCCGGCTCGGTTATTGACAAGAATGAGCTTGTCAAGGTAAACAATGAGCTTGAACAGCGTAAGGAAGCCGGTGAACAGATTGAACCCGTAGAGTGCGAAGCTGTTCTTCTCGGTATCACAAAGGCTGCGCTTGCAACAGACAGCTTTATGTCTGCCGCTTCATTCCAGGAAACCACAAGAGTTCTTACCGATGCTGCAATTCACGGCAAGGTAGATCCGCTGCTCGGTCTGAAGGAAAATGTTATCATAGGTAAGCTTATTCCCGCAGGCACAGGTCTTGAGGCAATGGAGAAGGAAAAAGAAGAAAGAGAAAAGGCTGCCGAAGCTGTCTCTGAATCGGATGAAAACGAATCAGACAGTGAAGAAGTTGGCGAAACTGCACAAAATTAAGTTGTAATTCAGTCCAAAGGCGACGATTGTTACAAAGTTTTTTCGGTGAAACGAAAAGGCTTGACAATCGCCGCCTTTTTGTATATAATATTTAAATGTGTGCAGAATAAATGCGTAAAAGCGTTATTCTGTGGCATAAATTTTTAATAATTTTGCAAGGAGGTGTAACATTTGCCAACCTTTAACCAGCTCGTTCGTAAGGGCAGAGCAGTTGCAGAAAAGAAGTCTAAGGCTCCCGCACTGCAGAAGAGCATGAACACTCTGAAGAAGGAAACAGTAGATATGTCTTCTCCCCAGAAGAGAGGCGTATGCACAGCTGTTCGTACTGCTACCCCTAAGAAGCCTAACTCTGCTATGAGAAAGATTGCCAGAGTAAGACTTTCCAACGGTTATGAAGTTACTGCTTATATTCCGGGTATCGGACACAAACTGCAGGAACACAGCGTTGTACTGATCCGTGGCGGCCGTGTTAAGGATCTCCCCGGTGTACGTTACCACATCGTCAGAGGCACACTTGATGCTCAGGGTGTTGACGGAAGAATGCAGGGCAGATCAAAGTACGGAGCTAAGCGTCCGAAGGCTGGTGCGAAAAAAGCGTAACTGATGACTTTTAGCCACTTTTGTGGAGTAATATATTATATTACCTCTGCAATTGGACGGCGGGAGTTAATCGCTTTCGAGTACCGATGATTTTCATTATTTATGAAGGAGGGAAGTAAAGTGCCAAGAAGAGGTAATGTTCCTAAGCGTGATGTATTACCCGATCCTATGTACGGCTCAGAGCTCGTAACAAGACTCGTAAACAATATCATGCTCGACGGCAAGAAGGGTGTTGCTCAGAAGATCGTATACGGTGCATTTGACATCGTAGCCGAGAAGTCAGGTAAGGGCGCACTTGAAGCTTTTGAAGAAGCTATGGAAAATATCATGCCTCAGTTAGAGGTAAAGGCACGCCGTGTCGGCGGTGCCACATATCAGGTTCCTATGGAAGTTCGTCCCGAAAGAAGAAGAACTTTAGGTCTGAGATGGATTACTCTGTACGCAAGACAGAGAAACGAAAAGACAATGAAGGAAAGACTTGCAAACGAGATCCTCGACGCTATGAACGGTCAGGGCGGAGCTTGCAAGAAGCGCGATGATACACACAGAATGGCTGAAGCTAACAGAGCTTTCGCACATTACAAGTGGTAATCAATAAAACGGAGGAAATATGGCTAGAGACGTAACTCTTGAAATGACCCGTAATATTGGTATCATGGCTCACATCGACGCAGGTAAGACAACTACGACCGAGCGTATCCTGTTCTACACCGGTATCAACCACAAGATCGGTGAGACCCACGACGGTTCTGCTACGATGGACTGGATGGAGCAGGAGCAGGAAAGAGGTATCACAATTACTTCTGCTGCTACTACTGCATACTGGAAGAAGCACAGAATCAATATTATCGATACTCCCGGACACGTTGACTTTACTGTTGAAGTTGAGCGTTCGCTGCGAGTTCTTGACGGATCTGTTACAGTTTTATGTGCTAAGGGCGGTGTTGAGCCCCAGTCAGAAACTGTATGGCGTCAGGCAGACAAGTATCATGTTCCGAGAATGGCATACATCAACAAGATGGACATCATGGGTGCAGACTTCTATAATGTTGTAAGCATGATGAAGGACAGACTTAAATGTAATGCTGTTCCGATACAGCTCCCTATCGGTGCCGAAGATACATTCAGAGGTATCGTTGACCTTATCGAAATGAAAGCTGACATCTACTATGATGATCTCGGTAAGGACATGCGTGTGGAAGAAATTCCGGACGACATGAAGGAGAAGGCTCAGGAATATCACGATGCACTCATCGAGGCTGTTGCTGAGCAGGACGAGGAACTTATGAACAAGTACCTCGAAGGTGAAGAAATCACCGTTGAAGAAATCAAGGCTGTACTCAGAAAGGCTACGATTGACAATGAGATCGTTCCTGTAACCTGTGGTACATCTTATAAGAATAAGGGCGTACAGAAGCTCCTCGATGCGATCGTTGACTATATGCCCTCACCTCTTGATGTTCCTTCTATCAAGGGTGTTAACCCCGAAACAGGCGAAGAAGTTGAAAGACACGCAGGCGACGATCAGCCGTTCTCTGCACTTGCTTTCAAGATTGCTACAGACCCCTTCGTTGGTAAGCTCTGCTTCTTCAGAGTTTACTCAGGTATCGTAGCAGCCGGTTCTACTGTTCTTAACGCAACTAAGGACAAGAAGGAGCGTATGGGACGTATTCTTCAGATGCACGCTAACCACAGAGCAGACCTCGAAGTTTGCTACTGCGGCGATATTGCAGCTGCTGTAGGTGTTAAGAACACTACAACAGGTGATACGCTGTGTGATGAGAACAATCCCGTAATCCTTGAGTCTATGGAATTCCCCGAGCCTGTTATCTCGCTCGCTATCGAACCCAAGACCAAGGCAGGTCAGGAAAAGATGGCTATTGCTCTTGCGAAGCTCGCAGAGGAAGACCCCACTTTCAGAACCTATACAAATGAGGAAACAGGTCAGACAATCATCGCCGGAATGGGCGAACTTCACCTTGAAATCATCGTAGACAGACTTCTCCGTGAATTTAAGGTTGAGGCTAATGTCGGTGCTCCTCAGGTTGCATATAAAGAGACAATCACCACTAATGCAGACGTTGATACAAAGTATGCACGTCAGTCAGGTGGTAAGGGTCAGTACGGTCACGTTAAGCTCCACGTTTACCCGAACGAGTCCGGTAAGGGCTATGAGTTCATTAACGCAATTGTCGGCGGTTCAATTCCTAAGGAATATATCCCCGCAGTTGACGCAGGTATTCAGGGCGCTTTACAGTCCGGTGTTCTTGCAGGCTATCAGACAGTAGACGTTAAGGTTGAGCTTTATGACGGTTCATACCACGAGGTCGACTCTTCTGAAATGGCATTCAAGATCGCAGGTTCAATGGCTATCAAGGAAGCATGCCGCAAGGCTAACCCCGTTATCCTTGAACCTATCATGAAGGTAGTTGTAACAGTTCCCGAAGAATACATGGGCGACGTTATCGGCGACTTAAGTTCACGTCGTGGTGAGATACAGGGTATGGAAGACAGAAACGGCGTTAAGCAGATCAATGCTTTCGTTCCTCTGTCAGAAATGTTCGGTTACTCAAACGATCTGCGTTCTAAGTCACAGGGTCGTGGCCAGTATGTAATGGAACCCAGCCACTACATTCAGGTTCCCAAGTCAATTGCAGATGGAATCATCAGCAAGAGAGCTAAGGACTAATAAAATTTTTCTGAAAGAGCAAAAAAGACTTGTTTTTTGAGAAATAATCTGATAAAATACTAAGTGTATGGAATACACATAATTAAAGGAGGAAAATTCCAATGGCAAAGCAGAAATTTGAACGTACCAAGCCCCACGTAAACATTGGTACAATCGGTCACGTAGACCACGGTAAGACTACTTTAACAGCAGCTATCACTAAGGTTCTTTCACTCAAGGGCTATGCTCAGTTCGAAGCATACGATATGATCGACAAGGCTCCCGAGGAGAGAGAGCGTGGTATCACAATCAACACAGCTCACGTTGAGTATGAGACAGACAAGCGTCACTACGCACACGTTGACTGCCCCGGCCACGCTGACTATATCAAGAACATGATCACAGGTGCTGCTCAGATGGACGGCGCTATCCTCGTTGTTGCCGGTACAGACGGTCCTATGGCTCAGACTAAGGAGCACATCCTTCTCGCTCACCAGGTAGGCGTTCCCGCAATCGTTGTATTCATCAACAAGTGCGATGACGTTGACGATCCCGAGCTTCTCGACCTCGTTGAGATGGATATCCGTGAGACACTTTCAGAGCATGACTTCCCCGGCGATGACGTTCCCGTTATCCGTGGTTCAGCTAAGGTTGCTCTTGATTGCCCCAGCAAGGACATCAACGCTCCCGAATATGCTTGCATCATAGAGCTTATGAATGCAGTTGACGATTACATTCCTACTCCTGATCGTAAGGCTGATCTCCCCTTCCTTATGCCTGTTGAGGATACTATGACAATTTCCGGTCGTGGTACAGTTGCTACAGGTAGAGTTGAGAGAGGTATCCTCAAGCTCAACGATACAGTTGAAATCACTGGTCTTACAGACGAGCCTAAGCAGACAGTTGTAACAGGTATCGAAATGTTCCGTAAGCTCCTCGACTTCGCTGAAGCAGGTGACAACATCGGTACACTTCTCCGTGGTATCCAGAGAAACGAAATCGAGCGTGGTCAGGTTCTCTGCAAGCCCGGTTCAATCCACCCCCACAAGAAGTTCAAGGGTCAGGTTTACGTATTAAAGAAAGAAGAAGGCGGACGTCATACTCCTTTCTTCTCAAACTACAGACCTCAGTTCTACTTCAGAACTACTGATGTTACTGGTGTTGTTACATTACCAGAAGGAACTGAAATGGTTATGCCTGGTGACAACGTTAATATGTCAGTTGAATTAATTGCTCCAATCGCAATTGAAAACGGTACTAAGTTCTCTATCCGTGAAGGTGGACGTACTGTTGGTGCTGGTACAGTTACTAAGATTGATGCATAATTAAGGTTAAACTAAAAGACATTCATTAATGAGTGTCTTTTTTTGCACAAAAAAACAGAAGAATATATCTTCTGCCTATATTGGTGTATTAAGCCAGTTAAGTATTGGGTTAAGTCTGCTTCCTGTATAATAAGCTTTTTTATTTATTACAAGGTCAAACTCTCCAACATATTCTACTATTTTGTTAGACATTTCAGTCATTAAAGTAGATTCATAATCCTTCTTAAATTCACTAGTTAGCCCACCTAAATTAACAACTTTATATCCCATTTTAGCGTATTCTTGCATTAGTTGCCACTTAAGTAAGTATTCTGGATATTGATCTTTAAATGTTTCGTTA
>OIEH01000885.1_pt1 | contig 13495 bp, 8 predicted proteins | sample 1604811 | NCBI WGS metagenome assembly OIEH01 (sample SAMN01760945, study PRJEB22395) | human gut metagenome | reverse complement strand
CATTTTATTTACTGCCAGAGCCGCTTAGGCTTGGCTATTTTTTAACGAACTATTAAGTTTCTATACCTTATTATATATATGTATTGTTGGTTCGGGCAGCAAATATAAATAATTTTGGCGGAAGCGCCTTAAAAAGCGGAATAAAATAAAAACAGACACAATAGAAAAATGGCATGTAAAATGAAGTCGAACTTCATCTTACATGCCATTTCAAATTACATATTATCTAATTGCCAGGATAATCAAAACCCTTCCGGCATCTCCAGCGTTTCCGTGAATCCCTGATACAGTACTCCCCATTTACCACCGTCAAGCACTACTAAGCCCTGCATCGGGAAAGACAACACGTTTCCTTTACGCTCCATACCTGCTGCTGCAAAGTATAGCATACCATAATCCGTCTTGTCATAACCAGTAGGTTGAGGATCCCAACCTATCAGTTCTTGATTGTCATCGCTTAGCGTAAACATGATGGGATATCCTTTCGTAATGCAATCTTCCAGTTTATAGATATTAGCCTCTTTAGCCTTCAGCACAGGTTGATCCCAACCCTCGCCAAATAATTGAGATGCATAGTAGCCTATACCTATATTGAGCCAAGTATAGTCACGCTTTATTTTTATCGTCACCTTGGGTGAACCATAAACATAGGAATCTTCTTCAGGAATGGCAATAGTATAAGATGCAGTGGTACCCACAGCTATGTCAAACGCAATCTTTACTTCTTTGAGTGCTTCACCGGCAGCAAAATCAACCGTTGTCGGCACTGTTACGTTCTCCGCATCTGTAGTCAAGCGAATAGATGCAGCCGCATCCGTTCTGACGGCCGATTTTGACCACAAAAACCTGTTCATCATTCGGATAATAAGTCAAATCAGTGTTATCAGCATAAATATAAGCTTGTACACCCTCGGTAGGAACCGGAGAAGGCTCCCACTCCACACCGTCTGAACAAGCCGTCATAGCCAAACCGCATACGGCCAAGCCCAAAAACAATTTATTGAATATCTTATTCATATACAAATTCTATTAAAAGTTAGTTCATTGGTTAATTGTTACCCGGTGCAAACTCCCCTATCGGAGTAGGACGTTTAGCAATAGCACCGGACGGGTCCGGATTGTTCATTCCCTGAAGGGCAGTATTTGAATCGACCTCGGTCTTAGGAATCATCAATGTCCAGTTGGGCTTCACACCTTTACAGTTTATCTTGAAGATATCTTCTATAAAGTTGGTACCCTCATAATTCTGAATGACATCCGGTTTCAGACGTTTAGCCGTGGGGAATGCGATTCCCTCACCCCAGAACTCGATACGCATCTGTTTCAACACCTCAAGTTGGAAATTACGCAAATCACCCGTACTGAAATTGTAATTGCTCTGGCGGTACTGCTTCATAAAGTTATTCAACAACTGTACGCCTGCTGCCACATTCTGGCTGGCACCTACTGCTTCAGCCTCTATGAGATACATCTCTTCCACACGCATCACGGGAATATCTGCAGCCGCACCCACAGAATAAGTGTTATAGTCACCACCCACGGGGCGGAACTTCAATGACATATAATCCGGTTGTTCATCCAGCCATGCATTGCCTCTCACTGACTGGTAAGCGTAAGTACTTCTGTCCGGGTCAAGGTAAGAATATTTGCGGAAATCGGTAGCAGGAATCGCGTCATAAAGTGAACGTGCCATCTGGAGCTTAGACAAAGAAGCATATCCCCAATCCGCTTCATTGGAAATGTGACCAATGAAATTAGCAAGATTACCCATATTGGAAGCCGTGGGGTGAAGGTACCACATCCATGCAGAAGTAGCCGTATTGAAACCGGTAGTGGGATTATGCCACTGTGATTCGCTCATAGGTGTTGCTCCCGACTTATCAATAGCCTTGCGGGCATACTCGGCCGCTTTAGCAAACTGACCATCCCACATATATACTTTGGCCTTCAGACCATATACGACCGCCAAGTCAGGGAAGTTCTTACTGACAGGTGTATAAGACTCCAGACCTATCTCTGCCTTGTCAAGGTCGGCAAGAATGAAATTCACCAATTCTTCGTGGGTTGCACGCGGATTGCTCTTCGCAATGTCGTTAGTTGTTGCCTCAGTCACGATGGGCACCGTCAGCCCCAGTACCTTGCTACAATCGGTATAGATGTTTTCTACCGGTTCGAAAAGTACCATCAGCGTATAATAGTCCAATGCACGGAAAGCATGGGCTATACTTCCAAGCCCACGCATTTCATCGGTAATTGTGGGATCAGTCACATCAACGGCCGCAATCACGTCATTGGCCGATTTAACGAACTTATATAGGGTGAAGTAAGGCAAATATGAATAATAGCCGGTGTCGTTCATACCATTATTGGCATTGAAGCGCCACCACCAGTCATATCCGTAATCCGTAGCCACGACATCACCCAGCAGTTCTGTCTGGGCCAACATCAATGAGGGATAAGCAAGGTCGGTCTCATGTGTTTGCTTACCGTACACTAGATAGCCTTGTACCATTTGCGATGGCAAGCCATTAAGCGAAGCCTCAATCGCTGTTGCCGATGCACCAATCTGATCGGAGGTCGCTGTAGAATCTTCGGGAAAAACCTCTTCTATACAGCCGGTCAATACCGTGGCCGATACGACCATAACCGAAAATAGTTTGAATATATTCTTCTTCATAATCATTGTAATCTATATATTAGGTTTAGAACTCAAATGACACACCACCGGAGATGGTACGCATCGGTGAATAGAAAGTAGCATTGGTTGTCTCGTCGTATGACTGACGTGGGTCGAACCCTTTACGTTTAGACCAATAGAAAACATTTTCTGCCGACATATACACGCGCAATGAGTTGATGGCCAACTTTCTTGTCCACTTGGAAGGTAACGTGTAGCCCACATTAATATTCTGGATATTCAAGAAGCTTGCATTTGTCAAGAAGCGCGTAGACATTGCCCCTGAATATTGGTCGTTCATCTGGAAACGAGGGATATTAGTATTTGTGTTCTCAGGAGTCCATGAGTTCAGCAAATCCTTATGGTAGTTGTAACCAGCCGTACCATAAGGTGACGACATAAAGTAAGCATACGTACCATCATATTGCTTACCACCAATCTGGTAAGTGAAGTTTATGCCGAAGTCCACGCCATATACTTTCAGTTTGGTACCGAAACCACCATACACCTTAGGTATTGAGCTTTCCTCTGTGATGTAATAGTCAGCCTGAGCATGATTCGTAGTCGTTTCACGTCCGGTGATATTGCCGGCCTCGTCCTTGACATTCTTATAGAACAAAGACTCACCCTTTTCATTCACTCCGGCATACTCCTTCAAGCGCCATGTAAACATAGACAAATCCTCACCAATGAAGAAGCTTCCGTTAGAATAGCCCTTATATCCTTTTCCATCAGCTGTATACTCAGTAGTAATCAACTTATCAGGATCAAGCATCGTAATACGGTTCTTCAAGGTTGAAATGTTCACATTCACATCCCACGTAAAGTTACGTGTATCGAAGATATTCACATTGAAGTCCATTTCCACACCACTATTGACCATGTTACCAACGTTGTCCATATAGGAAGCATAACCCAATGATGGAGCCACGGTAAATGAGAACAACATATCCGAAGTCTTACGTCTGTAGTACTCAATGCTACCGGTTACACGGTTCCACAACTGGAACTCTGCACCGATATTGAAGTTAGTGTTGGTTTCCCAAGTGATGTCTTTAGTGCCCTTAGATTTAAATGAAGTACCAAGGCTGTTGTTAGAGTTGATAATGTTAAATCTATCCGTATAGAGGAAGTCACCGATATTGTCATTACCTTGTGAACCAATAGAAGCCTTCAGCTTCAGTTCCTGCACCCATGAAGCATCAAACCAGCTTTCTTTGTTGATAAGCCACGCACCGCCTACCGACCAGAATGTACCCCAGCGATGGTCCGGATGGAAACGGCTGGAAGCATCACGACGCAAAGAAGCCGAGCCGAAGATGCGTTCGTCATAATTGTATTGCAAACGGCCGAAGAAACCTTCATTGTTACGACGCTCTTTATAGGAAGAAGCACCTTGTCCGTCGATAATGGCACCGTCCAATTCCTTATTGCCTTGAGAGAACATCTGCGACTTGCTGGCCCCAAGTTCATAGTAGCGATAATCATAATATTCGTGACCTAAAAGAATATCGAAGTTATTGTCGCCAAACGAACGGGCATAAGAAACAAGTTGTTGCAGGTTGTAATCGTAAGTACGTGTATGATACTTACTCACTGTACCGCCAGTGGAGTCGAACTGCCCGTAGTAAGGATTGTAAACGTAACTATGACGTGTCTCATCCAAGTTGAAAGCACCATTGAATGTCACCTTCAGGCCTTCTATAGGAGTTATATCTACAAAGGCGTTGCCGTTAATGGCATTTCCTTCAGAGTTTCTGGTATTTAGTTTATTGTCTAGAATAGGGTTGGCATCAGCAATGAAAGGACGCTGCATACCTGCATTGATACCACTACCGTAGTCCATCATTCCAATACCATTATTATCCACCATGATGCTGCCGTCAGCATTGCGCACGTAGGCGGGATAGATGGGAGCCATTTGGGTAACAAACGCCCATATATTACCGGTAGACGAACTGGTACCATTGTTACTCAACGAGTTAGAATCAAAACGTGCATATCCCATATTACCACCAATCTTCAACCACTTCTTTGCCTGATAGTCGGCTTTCAAACGGCCTGTCAAACGTTTCAGGTCAGAGCCTTCAGTGATACCCTCATTTCCAAGATAACCTAAAGAAACATAGAAAGAGGACTTTTCATTGGCTGCGCTCACCGAGAAGTTGTATTCCTGACGCAGACCGGTACGCATTCCCACATCTTCCCAATCATCCGGAGTCAGCAGATAGTCACGTCCTTTATAATTCACAACTCTACCCAATGTGGCGTTGGGATTAAGCTTACCGTTCTGACCGATGAGGAATTGCCCATCGGGAACCGTATATACATTGTATCCCAATCCACCGTTGGAGCCAAACAGATTCTTGTTTGCCTCAAGCCATGCAGCTTGGTCATTCATTCCCGTTGACTTATAATAATTATTCATGGCACGATAATGCATCTCGTAGTACATGCCAGGATTGTCAATCACTTCATATTTCTGCAAAGCTCGAGTGTTAGCACCCCACTTAGCATCAAAAGTCACCTTAGCCTCTCCCGACATATTGGCTCTTTTGGTAGTGATGATAATTACACCATTAGCACCACGAGCACCGTAAAGAGCATTGGAAGCCGCATCCTTCAATACTGTCATTGACTCAACGTCGTTAGGATTGATATTATTAATGTCACCGCTATAAGGAGCGCCGTCCACAATAATCAGAGGGTCATTCTTTGCATTGATAGAACTAAAACCACGAATCTTGATGGATGATTTTGCACCTGGAGCACCGTCATTGGAAGTCAATGTCACACCCGGCACAGCACCTGCCAAAGCATCGGTAACATTCGTCACTTGCGACTGCTCCAGCTTTTCGGTACCAACCACCTTAGCCGAACCCGTAAATGCAGACTTCTTTGCTGTACCGAAAGCAACCACCATTACCTCATCAAGCATCTCAGTATCAGACTTCATCACCACTTTTACGCTGGATTTTATTGCCACCTCCTGGGTCTGCATACCAATATACGAAATTACCAGAGTTTTCGCGGAACTACAATAAGTGTATATTGCTAAAAAACAATTGTTTACGTTTGCTATAGAACAGAGTTTATTCTATTGTATATTATCTATAAAGGTATATGGCAAAGGGAGGTAAGTGGCTCGAAGTACCCATTTCATACCGTTTTGAATAATTAAAAGCTGATAATGAGCGCGTTATTGTAACATTTCATTCTACTCTTTTAATTGGTGATGTACTAATTAACCCAACAAATGTTTTTTATTCAAGAATAACGATAAATTATATAGAGGAATTTATCTTGAAATATAGATTTTATCCATAAAAGTCCCAAAATTCTTTTTTGTTGAGAAATATTTAGTTTACATATATTATTTATAATGTATGAATGTGGAATATACATAGAAATATTCAATTATAATTGAAATATTTTATATCTTTGCATATAAACTAAATCATGTTTGAATATGAAAAATTATATCTCCCGTCCTTTATACATAAAGAGAATTGAACCGTTTATTGATAAAAGTATAATAAAAGTAATAACCGGCCAACGTAGGATAGGTAAAAGCTACATTCTTTTACAGATATCAGATATCATAAAGAAAAACATACCGGAAGCCAATATCATTTTTGTAGATAAAGAGCAACTTGCCTTCACGGAAATTAGGAACTACATGGATCTTTATCAATATGTTTTAAAGAAGGTTACTGGGTATAATCATAACTATCTTTTTGTAGATGAAATCCAAGAGATTGAAGAATTCCAATTGTGTCTGCGGAGTTTATTGAACGAAAATAAATGTGATATCTATTGCACCGGAAGTAATGCTAAAATGCTGTCCAGTGAACTTGCTACTCAATTGGCAGGAAGATATATAGAATTTCCCATTCACTCACTTAGCTATGGGGAATTCTTAACTTTCAATCAACGCCAAGACTCCACCGAAAGTCTAAAACTCTATCTTACATTCGGAGGTATGCCATACATTCATAATCTAACAATGGACAAGAATGTCATATTCGAGTATTTGAGAAACGTTTATTCTACTATCCTACTAAAAGATGTGGTTGCACGTGAATCAATCCGGAATGTATCTTTTTTAGAGAATCTCGTAGCTTATCTGATAGATAATACCGGCTCTCTTTTTTCTGCCCAGAATATTAGTAAATATTTAAAGTCGCAACACGTCAACATTCCCACGCAGACAATTCTGAACTATCTAAAGGCACTGTGCAATAGTTTCTTTATTTACAAAATTCAACGAGCTGAAATCCGAGGGATGAAAATCTTTGAGATTGGTGAGAAATATTATTTTGAAGATTTGGGATTACATAATTCCATACAGCATTTTGATTTTCGAAAAGACATCAACAAGTTAATGGAAAATGTTGTATGCATTGATTTATTAAGATATGGATATGAAGTATATGTCGGAAAGAGTGGCAATAAGGAAATTGATTTCATTGCTTCCAAGGACGACCATAAAGTCTATATCCAAGTAGCATATATGCTTCCCGATGATGCAACTGTTAGGCGAGAATTTGGCAATCTTTTGGAAATAGCAGACAATTACCCCAAATATGTAGTTACAATGGATGAAATGCAAAGCGGGGGAAATTACAAAGGAATTAAACAAATTTCACTGCGAAACTTTTTGTTGGCAGAGGATAAAGAAAGATTGTAAATCTATAATTTAATTTCCAATATGAGAAGAGTAAATCAACAGATTTCCTCTGACAGATTATATGAAACAAAGTTGGAGAATCGATACAAAAGCATTGTGATATTTGCATTATAATAAGATTATAATTTTTTTTGTATAAAGCATTCACTTTATGGAGAAGAATACCCTTTCATAACCAATGGATATATATCCGCTGAATATTTTTGTGACCGTGTAGCTGAAACCGGAACATTAACCCGTTATATCACAAATGGTAACAATGTAGCTTTAATATCTTCTCGTCGTTTAGGAAAGACGGGCTTAATAGAACATTGTTTTCATCAAAAGACATATCGAAAAGGAATATTATATTTTCTTGATTGATATATATGCGACTAAGAATCTTCAAGAGTTTGTTTTTGAGCTTGGCAAAGGAATTATGAATGGTCTGAAACCACGAGGTAGAAAAGCGTGGGATTTGTTTTTAAGTTGCTTGTCATCGCTTCGGGCGGGAATTTCATTTGATTTTGCAGGAAATCCCGGTTGGAATTTGGAGATGGGAGATATAAAAACTCCTTCTATTACTTTGGATGAAATTTTTTATTATTTGGAGAAGGCCGACAAGCCCTGCCTGGTGGCTATTGACGAATTTCAAGCTATTGCCAAATATCCGGGAAAAAATATTGAAGCTGTATTGCGTACCCATATTCAGCATTGCGCAAATGCAAGATTTATTTATGCAGGTTCCCAACGGCATATGATGGGCGAAATATTCACAAGTCCAGCACGCCCTTTCTATCAAAGTACAGCCATCATGGAATTACATCCAATAGACATAGGAACTTACACAAAGTTTATTAGGAAACATTTCCTCATAGCCAATAAAGACATTACAGAAGAAACTGTTCAGAACGTATATGAACGTTTTGAGGGCATTACATGGTATATTCAATTCATCTCCAACTCATTGTATGCAATGACAGCTACAGGTGAAATTTGTACGGCAGACAAAGTGAGCATAGCGATCGAAAACATTTTGTCTCAGTTGAATTTTACTTATTCCTCTCTTCTTTATCAACTTCCTCCCAAACAAAAGGAGGTATTGTTTGCCATTTGCAAAGAAGGAAAAGCAAGGGAAATAACTTCTTCCAGATTCTTGAAAACCTATAAATTGACAGCCAGCTCAGTACAAGGAGCTATAAAAGGATTGTTGGACAAGGATTTTGTTACTTGTGAACTTGGAGAATACAAGGTTTACGATAAATTCTTTGAAATATGGTTATTGAAGCAGTCTAAATAAGATTGATATGTCAGTGCATCTGCAATGATTTGTGTTGCCCTCTTTATACAACAAGAACCAGATTTCGTTATATTAAAAAAGGAGAGTATTCTAAATTTAGATACTCTCCCTCTTTTATTCATCTGATTTGCACAATCTAATGTGGCACTTTATCATTTCTGCAAATTGGGATTATTCGTTACTTCACGCTCTGGAATTTCAAAGATCAATCTGGAGTCATCGTATGAGATCGTTTCACCAGTCAATGCGTAGTTGTTGTCACCACGTACCATTGATTTGTGGAAACGTTTCAAGGTAAGTAAACCTCGTCCTTCGGCCCACATTTCTACACGCCAGTTGTAGTATATGTTTTCCAGTAATTGATCAGCATTCATATTGTCCACTTCTGCAGCCGTGGCCTGATCCCGCTGTTCTAATAGAGCCTTCAATGCTGCTTTTGCCTCGGGCAGATGATTTGCCCGTGCATTGGCTTCAGCATTTATCAGGTACATCTCTTCAACTCGCATGTAAACAATATCATTTGTCCATGTACGGTCTCCCATTGCTTTTCTTCCGGCATCATAAAATTTATACCAGCTAATCAATACAGACGGATGAAACCACTGTTTACGAGTATCTGTTTCAGGTATTTCATTATACAGATTATGGTCTATCATTTTATAATCACCTGCAGAACAGTAGCTATAAGTGAAATAATCTACCTGTCCCCAGAATGTGGGCAAACCTCCGGTGTTATCTTTGGTAATATCAAATGCCCACATCCATGAACCGATATTGATACTCCGGAATCCAGATTCGATAATTTCAGTTTCACTCATCAAAGGATATCCTGAGTTATTGATAATATCGGAAGTTAATGCAGCAGCATTCTCATATTCACCTTTGGTCAAATAAACATAGGCAAGTATTCCTTTAGCTGTCCATTGGTCGATTTGGTCCTTAGTGCCGTTGGGACGACCAATACCTGCTGCTTCCAACTCTTCCAAAATATTTATTGATTCCTTCAAGTCGATAATAACCCGTTCATACACTTCCTCCACTGTGGAGAGTCCTAATGTCTCTGCTGTGGTTTGAGAACGGTAAAGAGGTATGGCCTTAGCATTTTTATCAATATCGTAAGGTTTTGCATATAAATTCACCAAATTGAAATACGAATGAGCCCTCAAAGCTTTTGCTTGTGCATAATAATTTTGGTTATCCTCATTAGCCGGTACACTTTCATCTCCTCCTACAGTGTCAAATATTTCATTGCAGGCCTTGATGATGCGGTAATAATACCTCCACAGCATGTAGGTTCTGTTTTTTGTGGTAGTATTACACTGCAATCTAGCTGCATCGCTAAACCAGCCGTAGGTTTCTCCGCTCATTGCCAGATCCCCACTCATTAAATCTGTGGCAATATCAATGGATTTTTGTCCGAAATCGTCGTGATTCGTTGTACCGCCTGTCTGCCAGGCAAATGTTGTGGAATACGTACCTAATGCCTGACCTAACATGATATTAGGATTCCACACTGCATTTTCTTTTATCTGGTCAGATGAAATATATCCATTTGGATCTTCCTCCAGAAAAGATTCTTTACAGCCAGAAAGCACCAAGGCTACTAATGCAGAACAAGCTGCTATTTTATATATTACATTTCTCATATTCAAATGATTTTATTGTTAGAACTGAATCTTAATACCTCCCATAATAGTACTCAATGGAGCATACTGACTTCTGTCAGAGCCTCCGGAATCCTCATTAGGATCTGTACTGACGGTATTTCCTGCCATTGAGACAAATCCCTTACGAGCCGAAATGAACATCAGGTTGTCACCGGAAACATAAACCGACAAGGAACCAATGTTCATTCTATTCATCCATTTTTTAGGGAATGTGTAGGATAATCTTACATTGGATAAATTCAAATAAGAACGACTGGTAATGAACCGAGTAGAAGATGCATTTGTATATTCATCATATCCGGAAGTTAAACGTGGCACGTCTGTTATATCACCCGGCTTTTGCCAACGATTTTCAATGTCATTATGCCAGTTTCCACTACCAGGTGTATTGTTAGACATTAATGTAGCATATACACCGTCGTAAGCATATCCTCCTAAGCTATAGGAGAAAGTCGTATTTAATTCGAAACCTTTAACAGCTAAATCAAAACCGAATCCCCCTTGTAAAGTCGGAATACCTGATTTCCCGACATATTTCTTAGTTGCGTTGTTATAATCGGAGGTCTTTTCTACTTCCAAACGCTCTATTTTATTGTTCTGCTGGTAAGTTACCATATCTGTAATCAAGTCCTTGCTTCCATCGGCTTTTACATTATAGTATGAGTTGTATAATGCCATACCGGTTTCTGGATCTACACCGGCATATTCTCTTATATAGAAATCATACAGAGAATGTCCTTTCGACCATCCGTAAGCACCTTGTATCTCCAATGGCTTTTCTTTTCCTGTGGTATCATCCATAGGCATCTGGGTCATTTTATTCTTATAATGTCCACCATTAACACGTAAATCAAGACTTATATCATTCGTTTTCACAAGATGTGCCACCAAAGAAAATTCGAGACCCTTATTGACCATTTTACCGTCATTGACGGGGTATTGTGCATATCCCAGCGATGGAGATACTTGCTTTAGGAACAACATATCTTTGGTAGTCTTATTATAGTATTCCACTTCACCTTCCAAAATATCGGCTATATTAAACTCGATACCAGTATTCCATGTTTCGCTGCGTTCCCATGTCAAATCAGGATTACCTTTATATTTAAAGCTAAAACTGATTTCATCATTTAGGTTACCGATCGTATACAAATCATTGTAAGGATAATAACCTGCAATGGTAGGATTGGTGATAAAGTCTTGGTTACCCAACACACCCCAACTTAACTTGTATTTCAAATTCTTCAACCAGCTCACGTCTTTCATGAAATTTTCGTTAGTGATGGCCCAGGCGGCGCCGATAGAACCGAATGTTCCCCATTTCTGTCCTTTGGCAAAACGTGATGAACCATCACGTCTTAATGTTCCATGAAAGAAATATTTATCGTTATAATCATATCTAATTTGTCCGAAGTAGCTTTCCATGTCAAACCCGTAGGTTTGAGAATCCATATAGTCCATAATTACAGCATTAGACCATTCTGTATTGTTAGGACGAACAATCTTTGATTTCTGGCCATAGTTGTCAGATGACTTGTAGAATGTAGATTCATGCGCAACGAATGCATCGAGATTGTGCACACCAAAACTTTTCTTCCATGACAATATCTGGTTTGACGTGAAGCTGAAGAATGTACTCATGTTTTTGAAAATACGTCCTAACCCCTCTGCATCACCATAATATGGATTTGTCAATTCATTGTTTTTTGTACCAAGATATTGCAATCCAAAGTTTACCGTTCCTTTGAAGTCTTTCAAGAAAGTTGCTTCAAACATGGCATTGCCGTTGAATGAATGAGATTGGTACTCATTCTTGTCCAATTGAATCGCTCCGGCTGGATTTACGCCTGAAGCGTAAGGACGTCCATAACCTTCAGCCATACCATAATCATACAGATATCCTCCGACCACATTATCCTTTATTTTATTGCCATCTGCATCACGTTGGAATACCGGAAATATGGAAGGCATAAAATTAATGAATTGGAAACCATTGTTCATGTTGTCACCTTGACCGGGCTTATTCAGTTCCATATAGCTATAAGCCATATTAACATTTGATTTCAACCATGAAGTGATGTCTTGAGACAGATTGGAACGGGCATTAAAACGTTCAAAATCAGAACCTATATAGTATCCTTCATCTTTCAAGTAACCGAAAGAGGTATAATGTGATAACTTGTCGCTGCCTCCTGATATCTTAACATTGGCTTCTACTTTTTCTCCTGTACGGAAAATATAATCTTCCCATTTCTCCGGAGTAAATTTGCGGACTACACCTGCCTTGAATTTGCCAGTAGAAGGGTCTATGACATCTCCCGTACTCCACATATTATATCCTTTGTATATTCCAGTATTTTGATAGCCTTTTTGAGGATCGTCATATCCCCACAGCAGCTTGCTTGCCATAGCTGCTGCAGCAGCTTCATCACGTCCACCAGCATATTGATATTTATTTTTAATGCCTTCCCATGTCAGCTCAATGAACCGCTCGGGACTTTCCATCGTATCATAAAGAGGTATTATACGGGTGTTGATACCATATTTTACATTTGCTTCAACTTGCGTTTTTCCTTTTTTACCTCTTTTGGTGGTCAGCAAAATTACTCCATTGGCAGCTCTTGAACCATATAGAGCTGTTGCTGTTGCGTCCTTCAATACGGTAGTTGACTCTATGTCTGAAGGATCAATTCCACTTAAATCTGAACCAAAGGGGATTCCATCCACTACATACAGCGGAGCACGGCTTGAATTTACAGAACCTAAACCGCGAATTCTGATGCTTGCATTTGAGCCGGGTTGTCCACTAGTTGAAATAACTTGTACACCTGCTACTTCACCGGTTAGCGCTTTAGATAATTCGGACGGATTTTTGTTAGCAATACGGTCTCCTTTAATTTCAGTAGCGGAACCTGTGAAGGATCTTTTTGTAGCAGTACCATAGGCAACAACTACAACTTCATCCAAAAGTTCAGTATCACTCTGCATGACAACCCGTACATGCGGCTTAATTGTAACCTCTTGAGTCTGCATGCCGATGTACGAAATTACCAGAGTTTTCGCGGAACTATATTATGCCTATATTGTTGATAATAAGCAATATAAAATAAATAAAAAGAGCTCCTGACACTAGTGTCCCGTTAAAATCGGGACGAGTTATTAATTAATCAAATAATCCCGGA
>OIEH01000881.1_pt1 | contig 13543 bp, 8 predicted proteins | sample 1604811 | NCBI WGS metagenome assembly OIEH01 (sample SAMN01760945, study PRJEB22395) | human gut metagenome | reverse complement strand
ATAGTTTCGGGAAAATTATACGTTGGGGTATCCCTTCCTTATTCCGGTAAGGAATACGAATCTCTACCTGCTGAACGGCACTCCGGTATTTATGATCCTGTTTTACGGAAGCCATCAGACAAATACCTCCTGTACGTTTTGGATTATCCAATCCCATCCGATAGAAACGAACAGTAAAAGTTGTATCATTCACCACTTCCACCGGACCGCAAATTCTCGACATTCGAATGGGACGTGTACTGTGTTCTTTTGAATATTCGTTCCTTAACGTATCTGTGTACACTGCTTTCAAGTGGAAAGTGACTCCGTCCGCTTCGGGTTGAAAAGAAGGAGACATACGTACATGGGATTTCGGATTGAAAGTTATCAGTTTCCCTTTTTGCTCAAAGCCGATATACTGTTCTGTCTTTCCACGCTCATTGGCGTAATATTTTTCTGTGGCATCTGCCATTTCCTTATCAAAATACCAAAATGCATGGTGCTTGTCTCCTTCATACTTATCATAGGAAGCGGCTTCGGCTGTAGGTTTTTCATTCTTTCGCCAACGGTCTGCCAGCCAGCCATTCTTTGCTTCTACCGGGATTAACTGAACCGGAATATCCGATGACGAATGTTTCGGCAACCGGTATTCCACTGCCTTTTTCAGAAAAAGAGAAAGATAATCAATCAATTCATCGGATATGTCGAAATGTCCATGTCCTGCATCAGCAAGAAATGAAAGGGGAGCATTCGGATATTCACGACGATAATCGAAAGAGGTTATCAACCGGTCTTCCCACCATTCGTCCTCTCCCATTACCATTAATGAAGGGATACCTTCAATCGTACGGGTTCCCCAATCCAAATTCGCACGCCCGTAACCTGTCAAATGAGTTCTGGGAGAATCACCGTGAATAGAGAGTACAGCCAATGTACGTTCGGGATTCCAAGCGGCAAAGTTCCACGGATAAGTAGCCATTGCCGAGTGTCCGATAGGGATGACCGGAGCAAACTCCAGTTCTGTATATCCGCTTATTTCAGACAAATTCTTCATCATTGTTTCAAAGATTTTCCGGGTACCTTTTGTCACGTCCCAGCGTTGGTCTATTCCGGGAGTGATCCATATCTCTGCAATTCCCAGTTTACTCATATTCTTCCGAAATTCAGGATGCTCGAAAATTGTCTCTTCGGTCATATTATGTTGCCCAATGATGACGGCACGGACTTGTTTGCAGTTTTCCGGTATCCATAGATAGGCAGAAGGATGGGCGTTTGTCTCTTCTGAAATCAGCTCTTTTATTTCTACGGACCACTGCCAGGGAGCTGCTGTAACTCGGGTAGTCTGCATGAACAGAGAGAACAAAACAACAAGAAAATATTTATTCATAATGCTTCTTATAATTGCATTTATTATAGTTGCATTTATCTATAAACAACTAATTTATTTTTCCAATGGAGTGAAATGCAATGCGGCTCCGCCACTTGCTTTTAGCTTCAAAATAAGCTTATCTCCGGCTTTTATCTTCTTATGACTACTGCGTACTTTCGTCCGTGTCTTCAGCTTGTCATCATCTTCGTACAGGTGAAGCATATACTTTTTCCCCGATTCCAGGAAGTCCGTAGTTAATGTAACAGTACGGGCTTCGGTGTTTGTCATTGCTCCCACAAACCAGTCATTTCCTGAACGACGAGCCTGAACGATATATTCACCAATTTCTCCATCTAATGCACGGCTGTCATCCCATACGCTCGGAATGGCTTTCCAAAATTCCAGTTCTTCTTCTCCTTTATACAATTCCGGTCTGTCATACCAGAACATAAATTGCAAAGGACTGTAATACACAGCTGCCATCGCCAACTGATGTGCTTTCGTATTCTTCACCCGGTTATTGAAATAGCAAAGCGTATAGTCTCCTGCACCTGCCAGATAGCGGGTGAAAGGAAGAGTCGTATTGTGTGTGGCATCCGGCATTTCTTCATTACCACGAATACCTTCCTGCGTCATCAGGTTAGGATAAGTACGACTGAATCCTGTCGGACGATATTCGTCATGAATATCTACCATCAGACCGTATTCTCCACATTTACGGACCGCATCATGCAGCCAAGTACTCCAACGCTGATTACCTATCTGTACAAAACCGAACTTAATACCTTTCAATCCCCATTTCTTATACAAAGGCAACAGAGTATCCAACTGCTGCACTAATGCACGCTGATTGACATACACCATAAGTCCGATTCCTTTCGATTCGGCATATTTACACAAAGCGGGTATATCAAGGTCTTTATCAGGAGAAACAGTAGTAGCGTCCGAACTCATTTTCATTTCTGGTCCGTACCATCCTGCATCCATGTGCACATACTGAATACCACGTTCTGCCGCAAAGTCAATGGCTGCTTTTACTCTATCTTGTTTCAAGTCACCCGAACGGAAAACTTTTCCGGGTTTAATCCAAGAAGTATCAGCCAGTTTGCAAGCCGGATTCAGATTCAAGACAATATCATTATTATTAATTAAATCGACCGGATGTTCGCCAACCATGATTACACGCCACGGAGTACTGTAAGGAGAAATAATATCGACACTACTATACAGGCTTGTCTCCAAAGTGGAAGGTTTCTCTGTCGATAAACGGAATTTACCACGAACATAATCCACCATTTCCGCTTCCAACAAAGCTACAGATAATCCATCAGGCAGTTTCAAGGTCAAAGGACGCTCACTCTCCTCTTTGCCCCATCCTTCCAACGGACGAAGTATACAAGGGCCTTGTGCCCAACGTTCGTAATATGCCATCGTTCCTTCAGGCATTGTGAAGCTAGTTTGCTCACCGACGATATGTAAGAAAAGTCCATTTGTCGTTTCCGGAAAATGATAGCGAAAAGCAATTCCTTCATTATAAGCACGAACAATAATATTCATAAAGTAATTCTTACGCTTATCATAACCACCATCCTGATTGCCATTCCCTTCTCCCTTCTTAAACTTCAAAATCATTTCATTGTAGCAGTCACGAACCTCCGCACGTTCGCCATATACGGGCTTCCATGTTTCATCCGCCTTTCGTTGTTCAGTCCCAGTCAACTTCAGATTTTCACACCAAAAATGACAGGTATCATTTGGTATACCCAACGCCGACTCAAACAACTGATTCTCAATCAGAACTCCCAATTTACTTTCTTCAATCACCGGACGGTTCTTATAAGTCAAGGTATAATACATTTGTGCATTATCCTCTCCCACCGTGCGCTGATAAAAGGTAAAACGATAAGCTCCATCAGGAGACGTCAGTTCCTGACGGGTTTCTGTCATCACATCTTGCGCCTTTACCAATGCCGGTATCACCAACAACAAAAGCAAAATTCTTTTCTTCATTCTATTTACGTTCATGTTTATTCATCTTTCCTATTATATACGAACGAGGAAGAAATTATACTCAAATGTTTATTGCCTGAAAAGCTTATTCCATCTGCTCTCTATATAAAGTCGGTGTCATTCCTGTCACCCTTTTAAAAATGCGGTTAAAATGTACAGGTGATTCAAATCCGCAAGTAGCACTGATTTGAGATATATTCATCATACTACTATTTAATAGTTTACAAGCATATCCGATACGCATATCAAGTACATACTCTTTGAATGTCTTTCCTGTGTTTTCTTTAAAGTATCGGCAGAAAGCAGTAGGGTTCATCGCTGTATAAGAAGCAATTTCATCCAGACCGATAGACTCGGTATAATGTTTATTCAAATAGGCAATCACCTTTTCCATTCTTTCATTACGCATAATCGAAGGGGACGGAGTATAATGAGAAGTAGTCAGATATTTCTTATGATTGCTGATAGCCATCATCTGTAGAAGTGAAAGCAACAGGATAATTTGATCTGCTCCTTTAGCAGAAGGAATCTGTTTCAATAACTTAATGATTTTCCCCGAACGGGTAATTGTGAATTTTATTCCTCTGCAAGCATCCTCCAATAAATTCCTGATAGGAATAAACTGGGAGTATTGAGAAATAGAATAATGCATAAAATCTTTCTCAAACTGAATATTGACTCCTCTTACTTTCAGTTCGGATTTTTCTTCGCTATCAGATTCTTCCCCGTCGTCCGGCGGACTTTGCATACTATGAGGCAGTTCGGAACCGAAAAGAATCAAATCACCTTTTGAATAGGAGATAATGCTGTCACCCACCAGACAATCCCCCTCTCCCTTCTCCACATAAATAATTTCATACTCACTATGAAAATGCCACGGATACGTGAAACGTGGATATTCATAAAAGCGGGCACGGACGGGATTGGAAGTCGTAATAGTCAACTTCTCATTCATTATCTTCTTCATAAATCTCCTTTCTAAACTGCTTTTGCAAAGATAGGTAAATATCTTGCAAAAATACGCATCACAGCATGTATAAAAACCCGCTATTTTTGCATCATTCATAAAAACATTTGATAGAACCATGAACGAATTATTTAGTATTGCCGGTAAAGTTGCTGTTATTACCGGAGCAGGTGGTGTACTGGGCGGAAATATTGCCCAACACTTTGTACAGCAGGGAGCAAAAGTAGTAGCTATTGACATTCGTCAGGAGCAACTGGACAACCGTGTGGCTGAACTTAAGCAATACGGTAACGATGTAATCGGCATCATCGGTAATGTACTTGACATCGCCAGCCTGGAGAAAGTAGCCGAAGAAATTGTAGCTAAATGGGGACAGATTGATATTCTATTGAACATTGCCGGTGGCAATATGCCGGGAGCTACCCTTGAGCCGGATCAGCACTTCTATGATATGGATATTTCCTGCTGGGAAAAAGTGACTAATCTGAATATGAATGGGACAGTCTATCCGTCTATGATATTCGGTAAAGTAATGGCAAAACAAGGCAAAGGATGTATCATTAATGTATCCTCAATGGCAGCATACAGCGCTATCACCCGTGTACCGGGATATTCGGCTGCAAAAACTGCCGTAGCCAATTTTACTCAATGGCTGGCAAGCGAAATGGCACTTAAATACGGTGATGGTATCCGTGTAAACGCTATTGCACCGGGCTTCTTCATCGGCGACCAAAACCGTCGTGTACTCATCAACCCAGATGGTTCATTAACAGATAGAAGCAAGAAAGTATTGGCTAAAACTCCAATGAAACGTTTCGGCGACATCAAAGAGTTGAATGGTGCAGTGCATTTCCTGTGTAGTGAAGCCGCTAGCTTCGTAACCGGAGCAATGTTACCTATTGATGGTGGTTTCAGTGCATTCAGCGGAGTTTAAGCAATAAATAATAGCCTGTTATAAAAAGAAAGACTATGATGGAAAAGACTTGGAGATGGTTCGGCAAAAAGGATAAAATAACCTTGCCGATGCTCCGACAAATAGGGGTAGAAGGGATTGTCACTGCCCTGCATGATGTACCGAATGGTGAAATATGGACAGTAGAAGCTATTAACGATTTGAAATCATATATCGAATCTTATGGTCTACGTTGGTCGGTAGTGGAAAGTCTTCCTGTATGCGAAGCAATCAAATACGCAGGAGCGGAACGTGAACAGTTAATCGAGAACTACAAAATAAGCCTTGCCAATTTGGGCAAATGTGGTATAAAGACAGTATGTTACAACTTCATGCCCGTTATCGACTGGATACGTACAGACTTGCAACACCCTTGGCCGGATGGTACCAGTTCCCTATATTACGACCGTATCCGTTTCGCTTATTTCGACATCCGAATTCTGGAACGTGAAGGAGCTGAAAAGGATTATACTGAAGAAGAACTTCAGAAAGTTGCCGAATTGGATAAGGTAATCACAGAAGAAGAGAAAGACGCTCTGATTGATACGATCATTGTCAAGACTCAAGGTTTTGTTAATGGCAATATCAAAGAAGGAGATAAAAATCCGGTTTCCATCTTCAAGCGGTTACTTGCTTTGTACAAAGATATAGACCGGGATGCTTTGCGTGAAAATATGCGTTACTTCTTATCTGCAATCATGCCTGTATGCGAAGAATATGGAGTTAATATGTGCGTACATCCGGATGACCCTCCATTCCAGGTATTAGGTTTACCACGTATCGTTACCAATGAAAATGATATTGAATGGTTCCTGAATGCCGTAGATAATCCTCATAATGGATTGACTTTTTGTGCAGGCTCTTTGAGTGCAGGCGAACATAACGATACACGTGAGTTGGCTAAGAAATTTGCGAAAAGAACTCATTTCGTACATCTGCGCAGCACAGCTGCCATGCAAGGTGGAAACTTCATTGAAAGCTCCCATCTTACAGGAAGAGGACATCTGATTGATCTTATCCGTATCTTCGAAAATGAGAATCCGGGATTACCGATGCGTGTAGACCATGGACGAATGATGCTGGGAGATGAAGATAAAGGTTATAATCCGGGATATTCTTTCCACGGACGTATGCTGGCTCTTGCACAAGTAGAAGGAATGATGGCTGTGGTGGATGATGAGAAAAAACGACAGATAATATTATAATCATCACACCGTTTATAAGATAATTAAGGGGGAGGGATGTGAAAAAATAACATAAACCCTCCTCTTAGTATGTCATGATATCACTTTCAAAATAGATTTGGAATGTTTATACCTTTGCCTAAATTACCCGCATATTTATGACATAAGCCCAAAATGATACATAAGCCAAAGGTTACAATCGGAATATTTCTACAGGCACATATGTAATCTTTTGCATAAGTAGAGGGAACAATGGATTGTTATTGCAACAGAATAACCTTGGCTATCTTATTATCCATACCTGGCATGGTAATCCCAACTGGTGCATTAATATAGGTTGGATCACAGATTGTATATTTCTTTCCATTAAGAATAATATGATCCCCATTAGTTTCCTCGTTAAAACAAACGGCGGAAGCCAAATGTCCGGGATAATATACCAAAAGACATTCCAATCCTAAGATATCACGAACCAATCGTGTAAAAAGAATAGCTCGATCCTCACAATCAGAATATGGATAATAGAGCGTTTCTTCCGGAAAAAAAGTACGGTCTTTTCCCCAGATCTTATCATCATATTCATAAATAAAAGCTGTCTGTACCCAATTAAGCAATTGTTCCACTGCATATCTTTGAGACATAGTTATTATCCGTTTTTTTAATAGAGGATAAAATTGCTTTTTCACATTGTCACTTATAGGAGTATTTGCATAAGAACTCCATCGTGTCATGAAATTACTTTCTAATTCAGAAGCAGGATACATATTAAAGAAATCTATTATATTCTTATTTACTGATACTTCAGCTTTCATCTCTTGATATTTATTGGCTTGTAAGTGGCGTTTAGGCGCTCCATTCCATACTAATCTGGGACTTTCTTTTATTTGCAAAGACAGTAATTGTTCATTAGGATAAGCGGCCTGACTAATATGCATTCTTTCTTCTTTACATTCTAATGGGTAATAGTTAACGCCATCAATCTTAAAATATATCATATCATAAATGCTGTGCCTACTGGCATAAAGCATATAAATTCTTCCATTCGCTTGTCCTATTCGCATTTGGTAACCCGACTGACAATAAAGATAAGCTAGCAATAAAGAAGATTCATTGGTCTCTTTTCCCAAAAAATCCTCTGATAGTTGCTTCAACATACACAGATACGCCCAATCACACAAACGATAACGAATACGCAAATCCAAACAGTCCCGAATCAAATTGTCAAATTCTGAATTCGCCAACAACTGCCATCCGTTTGCTATATCATTTTCACTACAACCATCTAAATGAAAGCGTTGTTTTTCTTCTAAACGAACTTTAAGCCTTGTCCCCAAAAAGACAAATTCAAAATATTGCTCCTGCAGTTGTGATTGCTCCCTTATAGGAATAACGGGAACAGGTTGTGGTTCTGTTTGTTTGATAGGTAATACTTCATCATAAAGTATAATTCTATCTTTCATAATCACTTCTTTCTCTAAATAAACAAATGGATATATTGCGAACTCATCTTTAGGATGAGGGATTGCAGGTAACGTTTCATACTGTTGCCATACTTGTCTGACGAAATTCACATATTCTAGATTAATCGTATCACGAAATTTTTTATATTTCCGTTCCGTTTTTTGTTGGAAAAGCTCATATCTTTCACTTAAGGTTTGAGCAAACATGGGAATACTTATTCCACAATATATTATAAAGAGAGAGGTTATCTTACACATTTTTTCATTCCTTATTTTTACATAAATAAAGCTTGATACCTTTCTCTCATTTATATCATACTATTTATAATCAATATAAGATCCAAAATAGCGGCATAAACTCAATAGAGTATCAAGCTTTTCACGAAAAGAGTATTATTTCAATTTCCAAACCTTCCAATCATCATTCAGTTGTTCTGACGGTATTAATGTTGGAGTTTGCATTTTTCCATTCTCAACCATTGATTTTTGACGTACCTTATCTACGACATAAGTTCCTAAATCTTCGAGAGATATATCACCTTTCGTTTCCTGTATTTTTTTCAACAAATAATAAGTAAACATACCATGTCCTTGTTCCTTATAAGGAAATGCTGTTTCATCCCCCTGACAGGCGGAAAATACAATCATATTACCTACTGGTGCCCCAGCATCCACTTTTATAGCGACACTACGTGCAGAAGCTAACATATCTCCCTCACGCTTGGCACCACTAAAACATGCATCCAAAAAGACCATAACCGATTGAGAAGGTAATTCTCCTAATGCTGTATACAAATCATTCAAAGCATATCCTGTAGCAACATCTGAACCATATCCATCCACTGGTAACAAATAAGCTGTATTCTTCTTCTCATCAGGAATACCATGTCCCGCATAATAAAAAACAACTTTGGCTTTTCCATTATACGCACTTATTACACCATTCAACCAATTTATTTCATGACGAATATCATTCAAAGTAGCATTTATTGCTAAATGTACATTATTCTCAGGCAAACCAAGAGTCTGTTTACAATATTCGGCAAAAATACGTCCATCAGAAGCAGCAAAAGGTACACCAGCTTCTTTACTATATGTTTCATTAGCTATTATTACTGCAAAAGTATTATCATTAACACTTTCAGTTATTGGTATCCCCTTATCTATATCAGAACCTATTGAAGCTATTTTTATATTGAAACTTTGCTGTTTTGATTGCTCTTTCTCCTGAAATGTTAATTTATTAGTAGCTAGCGCTTGCTCCAAGTTCAACTCAATAGTCTTATCTTCCGCATACTGACCATATTTCTCTTTAACTCTAATTTGAATCGGTATTTTCGTATCACTATACTTATTATTTACAACAAGAGGATAAACTAACGATTTAACCTCACCACCCTTGACTGTAGTGAAACGCTCATTATTCTTTTCTTCTTCCATTAAAACAACATTATCAGGAAGGACTAAAGATACCAATACATCATCAGCACTTCCATGAGCCACATTTTGAAGTAAAATCTGCATATCAAAAGGAACTTTCTTTTTCAATACACTTACATCACCTGCATTTGAAGTAGCCGTATAATCCACTACTTTCAACATCGGAGCTTCAAATTTTTTCGTATTAATACTCAACTGCAACGGATCTGTCCCAAAGCCATTAGGCTCATCTACCTTAACATACAAATTTGTATTCTTATCCTCTGTATCAATAGATGAGTTTACAGGGATCTCTATCAATCGTTCTTCATTTGCCATCAAAATGGGTATATTCACTTTGCCTAAAGTAAGCCCCTTCACCGGTTCTGCAGCAAATATCGAGGCTTTACAATCATAAGCTGTACCTTTACCTACATTTTTGATTTTAAAACTAATTCTACATTTCTCATTAGCATCTATAGCATTATTACCGTTAGGATCTACAAACTGCACTGAATTAGAAATGATTTCAATACTTGGAGGATTTGACGGATCAAACTTAGTCTTATCCACAGCAGTTTTTTTCGCGGTATTATACTGCACCTCATTAGTACTATACCATTGACTCGATAAAACTTTAACCATAGAAGCAGCTTCCACATTTCCTTGTTTTGCAGCTTTCTGATACCATTCTATTGCTTTTTTATAATTTTTATCCACTCCAAAACCATAATAGTAACACCAACCCAAATAATATTGAGCAGCTTCATAGCCTTGCCTTGCTGATTTATCTAGCCATACCACTGCTTTCCTTTCATTTTTCAGAAGTCCATTTTTACCATTACCATAGCTCCATCCTAATAAATACTGGGATTGGGCATTACCATTTTCCGCACTCTGTATCACTGATTTGATATTACCATTTTGGCCATATCCCATCAAAGAAAACAACATCAAACATAATACAATTACTAAATTCTTCATCTTATTAAATATATTTATTTTTCTACTGTTTTATAATTATCGCTTTAGTCTCAACCTGCATATCCTTATCTAATTTTCTGGATTTGGCCAACCATTTTTGGAAACTAGCAAATTCTAATTTCCGTGGTAGCCGGAATTCTGCATTATTATCTATCGGTCTAGCGAACAAGTTAGGTGAGAATATAATATACAGTCTATTACGTTCTACCTCTTTAGAACAAGTTAACACATACTCATCAACATCTGCGATATTACAATTCGCTGATTTTTTTCGTGAAAAGAAGACATAAGTATTACCTGCTTTTATTGGAAAACTTCCACAAAGCTGTTTTTTATAAGGTAGTAAGCAATATACATACTGTGACTCATCCAATAAATAAACTGCAAGATATCCTTCAACCGGCGACTGAAAAGATAAAAACAGGTCATCACCATTTTTAAAGGTTTCCTGTTCAAAACGTTCTTCATCCCCATTACAAAGGACTTTTACATTAAAGTCTACTCGAGCACTAACAATCTCACGAATACGACCTTCTACAATAACTTCTATCACCAACACTCCTTGTTCATAAGAAATATTGTATGAAGGCTCTCCTATAGTCTCTATCCATTCTCCTTTCACTTCACTCCCACCGTATGAAAAAAAATCTATTCGAGATTTCTCATCAATATTACGAATAATAGTAGAATTATCTTGAGAAACAATACTCCCAAAACATTCCGCTATTGCCTGAATTTTAGCCCTTTCCAAAGTAATTTGTTTTGCTTCTTCTAGTGATATATTTTCAGGAGCATGATAAATATATTCAGCACGTACCTTTTCTACTCTTTGCGCATAAACATTCGACGCTAAGAGTAAGTAAATAATCATGAATAAAAAACGATAGAAACCCATTACCACCCCAACAGATTATCTAACTTTTCATGTAATCCATCACCTCTCTTTTCTAAATCTTCACGAATTGTTTTTTTGACAGCCGCTTTTGCCATAGCACTATTATAAGCAATCCGCACAAGTACTTCTTTATTCTTATTTTTAAGCGTACGATACACCTCCATCACAGTTATTGTCCGACCAATACTTTGTGAAATAAGATTTTTGCTTGCCATAACACTCTGTGTAACAGTAGCAGCCTCTTCTGCTTCTAACTGCTTATTTGCTACTGTATTTTCAACCAAAGCAGTTATTTCCGTCTGTATTTGTCCTGCCAAATTCTGTTTTGCCAATTCTAGCGCTTGCATCTTGGCACCATCGTAATTTCCCCCCACACTCATAGCTTCTCCCATTATAAATTTCGGGAAGTTATACTCGTCGTATTCATATTGCATCATATAGGATTTGTCCAACTGCTTTTCCAAAGGTAATGCTCCTGGCGCTGTATTCCAACCCTCTTTTTTCAACTTTTTCGCTTCTTTACGAGCTGACTTCGATACTTTATCGTTGAGCTCCACTTTAGAAAGCTTCGCTAACTCTTTACGTTCCTTCGCTTGCTCTTGAGGAGATTGGGCGAAAACCGTTCCTACAATAACAATTCCAACAATTAAAATGAATAACTTCTTCATAACTTCCTTTTATTTAAAAGTAAAACAATATCATTCAAAAAAAATGGATAAAAGGAATGCTAAGTACTCTCTGGAGATAAAAAAAACGCAGGTTCATCTTTTTTATAATCTATATTTGTTGAGGTCTTAGGATACCTGAATATGAATAGATTAAGATGCACCTACGTTATATGTAGGCGTCAACATCTTATTCTGTCTCATATTCATTTGAAAGTTCCTAAGTTTCAACAAATGATCTAGAATAATAGCAAACGCTAATATTTTCCACAAAAATGTTTTCCGACGCTACGGATATAAACTACTGCAAAAATAGAGTATTTTTCAGACTTTCACAATGATTTCTCCCTTTTTTCGTAGAATAGTCAAGTAAAAGTTACTTTTGTTTTTCTTCATCACAAACTTATATCACCAATATTGTTAATAAAACATATTATCTTCCTATCAGTATACGTTATTCAACTAACCAGGCCCCTGATTCCTACTTTCCGCATTATAGGAATACCGACCTTCGCTAATCTATACAATCTGTCATGAAATGAAATAACCTTTTCCATCAATCTGCCATAAGACTTCTTCCACCGTACAATCCTACTAACATTCAAAGATATAGATACAATTGAATGCTTTTACACTACTACATCCATGTTCAATGGCACTTCACGAAAAGATGTTACAAAACTTTAAAAAACTGCTTTTTACTTCTTCGTTAGGAAAAACAAGAGTATAAAGGCCAAAACGTTCATCGTATTTTTTAATAGTCAAATAACCATTCTGATACAACATTGGAATAGGGTTACTTGTATCTATATAGTTCCCCCTCAACGAAGCTTCCGCAACCTCAATCCCATCCATCTTACGCAAATCGAAATCAGTCTTTTTCAACATCTCGACGAGGAAAGTCGGTGTACCGCTCGCAAACCAATAACTTTGGAATAACTGATTATTCAACGCATTGAGTACACTGAAAGGATTATACATACGCTCGGGCGAACGATAAGAGAAGCGATACCCATCATACAAACGGGTCATCTGTTGCATCGTTTCTTCTTTCGTCATTTCACAGGCTTCTGCCAACGCATTCAGTTCAGGTTCAAAATTTTCCTGTATCTCCGTATAGGTCATGCCGCAAAGAGCGGAATAGGCAGGAACAAGGCTGATATCATTCAATTGGTTCAGTGTGCTGAAAATTCCCATTTGCGCAAATTTCGTCACACCGGTGATAAAGACAAATTGCAACCAAGGATCGGCATCCTTCAAGACTGTATAGAATGCAGTCAGTGTTTCGCGAAATTCTTTTTGCAGTTCCTCATTGTCAAAACTTCGAAGCAATGGTTTATCATATTCGTCAATCAGCACCACTACACGACGACCTGTCTGCTCATATGCTCGGCGAATTACTGTCATGAAGCGGATAGAATAACTAATATTTATATCTGTAATTCCATAACGCTCTTCCCACAGCGATAATTGACTCTCCAGCATATTTGCCAACCGTTCCCGACTATCATATTTTTCTGCATTCAAACTTAGATGCAACACCGGATATTCAAACCAGTCCTGCTCTAATTGCTCAATAGCAAGCCCCCGAAACAATTCCTTTTTTCCTAGGAAATAAGCTTCGAAGGTGGAGAGCAGCAGACTTTTTCCAAAACGTCG
>OIEH01000876.1_pt1 | contig 13591 bp, 10 predicted proteins | sample 1604811 | NCBI WGS metagenome assembly OIEH01 (sample SAMN01760945, study PRJEB22395) | human gut metagenome | reverse complement strand
TTAACAAACTCTCGGCATTCAAATTTGTTCTGAATACAAAAGTATAATATTCATTTGAGAATGACGGTATTTTTATAATTTTTCGTCACTAACTATTTTAACCTAACCCCCAAAGCAATGAAAAAAAGTATATTGTTATCAATTATTTTGAGTTTAAGCCTAGTCGCCTGCATTCCACAGGCTATGGCGCAAAAACAAAGCCGTATGGAAAAACTGCTAAGGTATCTGAACGATAATGATACGGAAAAATGGCAGAAGAACCGAGAAAAGGTAGACAACGACACGAAGGCATATTATGCCGAAGAACTAGCCCTGCTGGATGTCCTCAACGGGTTGTGGAACGAACAAAGCGAACAAGCCGCAACCGATTATTTCGGATGTTACGGGAAAGCGGCAAACGCCTACTTCTCCAACATCTGTGAGGAAGAGAAAATACCGCTTCCGAACGTACAGGACAGAGCGGAACAGGCTATTATCCACATATTGGAGGCTTCGAAAGAACAGATACCTTTCAGCCGTACACTGCTGGACAGCATTCGTTCAAGCGGTTATACGGCAGACTCCATTATTGCACAGAAGATACGGAATATCCGTGAATTGGCTTTATTGGAAGGTATGCTGACAGCGCCTGCACTCAGTACATATCAGACATATATAGCGGAATATCCGAACGGGAAATTTATCCCGCAAATCAATGCTGCCGAAAACAAACGGTTATACGGGATTGTAAAGCATAACCCGTCACAGGAAAATTTCAAAGCTTTTTTTGACGATCCGGCAATGCAAAAGTTTTTCACGGACAAAGAAACGCGCCCGTTTTTGCCAGAAGTCCAAGCTTTATATGATGATTTTCTATTCCATTGTATCGACAGTCTGCGAGAGGGAAACAATGCAACCGCCCTCCGGCAGGTTATTGACGATTATAAACGCAACCCTTATCTGAGTTCCTCAGCACGTACCCATCTGGACGACCTCGAATATCTTAGCGAGAAAGCTGATTTTGAACTTTTGAAACCGGCAATAACCAATTCCGAATCTTTGGGTTTGTTGCAGGAATTCCTCAGTACACATAAGTACAAAGAGTTTCGTGATCAAGCCAATGCGCTACGAGCTCCATTCATTCTACAGACAATCATCTCCACTCCCACTTCCGTAAAATATTACAATGCGGGACGACTGATCAAGTCTGCCGCCAACGACAGTACTGGGAATGTGTCAACCACTTATTCGTACAATGACAAAGGGCAGCTTGTCTCTATATTATCCCTGACTATGAAAAACGGTCAGGTGAGTGAGGAGGTGCAAACAAACAGACTGTATGACCCTCAAGGCCACTGCATCTTTGAAGTGCAGACAAATCCCAAGACCAAAACGGACATTTACCGAAGGACACGCCGTATCGGTGCCGATGGAAGCATCGAGAGCGATTCACTTAAATATATGGACGGAAGGTCGATTATCAGCACATACAATAAACAAGGCTTATTGACTGAAGCCAAAGAATACAATAAGAACGGAGAACTCCAAGCATACACAGCGAACAAGTATGATGAAAAAGGCAGATTGACCGCATCGCAACATCAGAACCTGCTTATGGCTAACTCCGCCGATCAGATCATCTCCCAAAAAGATACTTATGAATATGATAAATACGGTTATTTGACTCAGATAGCTTATCAGCGTATTTTAGGCAATAACCAGAAAACGTCCGGTTACCTGACTTGTATGTATGATAAATATGGCAATCCGATTGACGGAAATTCTTATTATGAATATGATAATACAGGGCAATGGGTCTGCCGTACAAATCGCGGAAATCCCCAAGAAGTGGAACGGGTACAGTATATTTATAAATAAAAAGTGAAGATACTGCGAACCTTTTACCAAATGCTTCTGTTATTATAGTATAACAAGCCATTTAAAACTTGTAACATTATGAATACTATATTAATGTCTTTAATTATGATGACCATGACTTACGAAATGCCTAAACTTCCTTACGCAAACAATGCGTTGGAACCTGTAATCAGTCAGCAAACGATAGATTTCCATTACGGGAAACATCTACAAACGTATGTAAATAATCTGAACAGCCTCGTGCCCGGAACCGAATATGAAGGTAAAAAGGTGGAAGAAATCGTTGCCACCGCACCGGACGGAGCTATATTCAATAACGCCGGACAAGTATTGAACCACAATCTATATTTCCTGCAATTTGCCCCCAAACCTGCCAAGAAAGAACCGACAGGCAAACTGGGAGAAGCCATCAAGCGTGACTTCGGCAGCTTTGAAAACTTCAAGAAAGAATTCAATGCGGCAGCGGTAGGATTATTCGGTTCAGGATGGGCCTGGTTGTCCGTTGATAAAAACGGAAAACTGCACATCACCAAAGAAGGAAACGGCAGTAACCCTGTACGTGCCGGATTGAAACCGCTTCTCGGTTTTGACGTGTGGGAACACTCTTACTACCTGGATTACCAGAACCGTCGTGCCGACCATGTCAATGCCCTGTGGAGTATCATCGACTGGGATGTGGTGGAAAACAGAATGTAACGGATTTACTGACTAAACTATACTTGAACAAGGTCGTTGTGATTTTCACAGCGACCTTTTTTAGGCTATATAGATGCCACCAACACAAATATCCGACAGAAAAATGAAAAAAAATCAACCGATTTAGTGTTTTTCTGTTTCTTTTTCACTTACTTTGCTCCCGTAAAGACAAAGGGGTGCCCCATGAGGGGCTGAGATTATACCCTAAGAACCTGATGCAGTTAGCACTGACGTAGGGATTGTGTTTCTTCTTATCGCCTTTCCGTAAAAGCACGCTCTTTGTATTTACTTTCAACTTATTTATTCTGATAGGACAATGAAAGTACAAGTGAACAACAAAGAGGTGGAACTTATCCCCAACTCTACCCTTACACAGCTGACGACGCAACTCGAACTTCCCGTTCAAGGTATTGCTATCGCGGTAAACAACAAAATGATTCCCCGTACCGAATGGGAACGTTTCGTATTGCATGAGAATGACAATCTGGTAATTATCAAGGCGGCTTGCGGAGGATAAGAAAATGATTAGTCTGCAATTTATCACACATCAGACCGAACGGTATTCATATTTCGAATCGGCACGTATGGCACTCGAAGGAGGGTGCAAATGGATCCAACTACGCATGAAAGAAGCTCCTCTTGAGGAGGTGGAACAAGTGGCGCTGCAACTGAAGACACTCTGTAAGGAACACGAAGCTATCTTAGTTCTCGATGATCATGTCGAATTAGTCAAGAAACTGGAAGTGGACGGTGTACATCTGGGAAAGAAGGATATGCCCATCGACCAGGCACGACAGATACTCGGAGAAGCCTTTATCATCGGTGGCACGGCCAATACCTTCGAGGATGTCGTACAACATTACCGCGCCGGAGCCGATTACTTGGGGATCGGTCCCTTCCGCTTCACCACCACTAAAAAGAATTTAAGTCCCGTACTCGGTCTGGAAGGTTACGCTTCCATCCTTTCACAAATGAAAGAAGCGGATATCAACCTTCCGGTAGTAGCTATCGGAGGAATCACCAACGAAGATATCCCCGATATCCTCCGCACAGGAGTCAATGGCATCGCCTTGTCCGGAACGATTCTCCGGGCGGAAAATCCGGTAGAGGAAACACGGAAGATTCTAAGTAATTCATAAATCAACATCTATAATTCTAAATTCCAAAAGACATGGAAAAGTTAGTAATTGCAGGACGTGAATTCAGCTCACGCCTTTTCTTGGGAACAGGAAAATTCAACTCCAATGAAATAATGGAGCAATCTATTCTGGCTTCGGGCACAGAAATGGTAACGGTTGCCATGAAACGTATTGACATGGACAACAAAGAGGACGATATGCTGAAACATATTATCCATCCGAATATCCAGTTATTACCCAACACTGCCGGTGTACGCGATGCGGAAGAGGCTGTGTTTGCCGCACAGATGGCGCGTGAGGCGTTCGGAACAAACTGGCTGAAACTAGAGATTCACCCAGATCCCCGCTACCTGCTCCCCGACTCTATCGAGACACTGAAAGCTACGGAAGAGTTGGTGAAACTAGGTTTCGTCGTATTGCCTTATTGTCAGGCAGACCCCGTGCTTTGTAAACGGTTGGAAGAAGCCGGAGCAGCTACCGTTATGCCTCTCGGCGCTCCGATCGGCACAAATAAAGGATTGCAGACCAAAGAATTCCTACAGATTATTATCGAGCAGGCAGGTATCCCTGTTGTCGTTGATGCAGGTATCGGTGCGCCAAGCCATGCCGCTGAAGCAATGGAACTGGGAGCTTCCGCCGTACTGGTAAATACAGCAATTGCCGTTGCCGGAAACCCGGTAGAAATGGCGAAGGCCTTCAAAACTGCCACCGAAGCCGGAAGACAGGCATACGAAGCGGGATTAGGACTGCAAGCGGACAACTTTATAGCCGAAGCCAGCTCACCGCTGACTGCTTTTTTGGATAAATAATATGAATAAGTAGCTGACTGCTAAAAGAACAATTATGGAACAAAGAATAAAATTTCCCCGCTCTCAGAAAGTATATTTACCCGGAAAACTTTATCCGAATATCCGCGTTGCCATGCGGAAAGTGGAGCAAGTGCCCAGTGTCAGTTTTGAAGGCGAAGAAAAGATTGTAACTCCCAATCCGGAAGTATATGTGTATGACACCAGCGGACCGTTCAGTGATACGGAAATGAGTATTGATCTCAAAAAAGGCTTGCCCCGAATGCGTGAAGAATGGATTGTCGGTCGTGGTGATGTGGAGCAACTACCCGAAATCACTTCCGAATACGGACAAATGAGACGGGACGACAAAAGCCTCGACCACCTGCGTTTTGAGCATATCGCTCTGCCTTATCGGGCAAAAAAAGGAGAGGCTATTACTCAGATGGCATACGCCAAAAAGGGAATTGTCACTCCGGAGATGGAGTATGTGGCCATCCGTGAAAATATGAATTGCGAAGAGTTAGGAATCAAGACTTATATCACTCCCGAATTTGTCCGCCAGGAGATTGCGGAAGGACGCGCCGTACTGCCTGCCAACATTAATCATCCGGAAGCCGAACCGATGATTATCGGACGTAACTTTCTGGTAAAAATCAATACGAATATCGGAAACTCGGCTACTACTTCGAGCATTGACGAAGAGGTAGAAAAAGCATTATGGAGTTGCAAATGGGGAGGCGATACGTTGATGGATCTCTCTACCGGAGAAAACATTCATGAGACACGTGAATGGATTATCCGCAACTGCCCCGTACCCGTCGGCACAGTCCCTATCTATCAGGCTCTTGAGAAAGTAAACGGTGTGGTGGAAGACCTGACTTGGGAAATTTACCGGGATACTTTGATTGAACAATGCGAACAAGGAGTGGATTACTTTACCATCCATGCAGGTATCCGTCGGCACAATGTCCATCTTGCCGACAAGCGGTTGTGCGGTATTGTCAGTCGCGGAGGAAGTATCATGAGCAAATGGTGTCTGGTGCACGACCGGGAAAGTTTCTTATATGAACACTTTGACGACATCTGCGATATTCTGGCACAGTATGATGTGGCAGTATCTTTGGGCGACGGACTTCGTCCGGGTTCTATCTACGATGCGAATGACGAAGCGCAGTTTGCAGAATTGGATACAATGGGAGAATTAGTGTTACGCGCATGGGATAAGAATGTGCAAGCATTCATCGAAGGCCCCGGACACGTTCCGATGCACAAGATCAAAGAAAATATGGAACGCCAGATCGAGAAATGCCACGATGCGCCGTTCTATACACTCGGCCCGCTGGTAACGGATATCGCTCCGGGATATGATCATATCACTTCCGCCATCGGTGCGGCACAAATCGGATGGTTGGGAACGGCAATGCTTTGCTATGTCACTCCTAAGGAACATCTTGCCCTGCCGGACAAAGAAGACGTACGTGTGGGAGTCATCACTTATAAGATTGCCGCCCATGCCGCCGACCTCGCCAAAGGACATCCGGGAGCACAGGTACGTGATAATGCATTGAGCAAAGCCCGGTATGAGTTCCGTTGGAAAGACCAGTTTGATTTATCACTTGACCCGGAACGTGCACAAAGCTACTTCCGTGCCGGACATCATATCGACGGAGAATACTGTACGATGTGCGGACCTAATTTCTGCGCGATGCGGTTGTCACGTGATTTAAAGAAGAACAAAAACTAATCACTAAAAATTATGTTTTCAGACGAATTAGAAAAAATATCTTGGGAAGAGACGACAAAAGCCATCTATTCCAAAACGGATGCAGACGTACGACGTGCATTGGGTAAGAAAGAGCACCTGGACGTCAGCGATTTTATGGCATTGATTTCTCCGGCCGCCGCTCCTTACTTGGAAGTGATGGCACGCCTCAGCCAGAAATATACATTGGAACGGTTCGGCAAGACCATCTCTATGTTTGTTCCGCTCTATCTGACTAATTCTTGCACCAACTCTTGTGTGTATTGCGGTTTCCATATCAGTAATCCGATGAAAAGAACCATACTGACAGAGGAAGAGATTATCAACGAGTACAAGGCTATCAAACGTTTGGCTCCTTTCGAGAATCTCCTGCTAGTGACCGGCGAGAATCCCGCAGCAGCGGGTGTTCCTTATATCGCCCGCGCTTTGGACTTAGCCAAACCTTATTTCAGCAATCTCCAGATTGAGGTAATGCCGCTTAAAGCAGAGGAATACAAGGAGCTGACCAATCATGGCCTGAACGGAGTAATCTGCTTTCAGGAGACTTACAACAAAGCAAATTACAAGACGTACCACCCGAGAGGCATGAAGTCCAAATTTGAATGGCGTGTCAATGGCTTCGACCGTATGGGACAGGCAGGTGTGCACAAAATCGGTATGGGGGTATTGATTGGTCTGGAAGAGTGGCGGACAGATGTTACGATGATGGCTTATCATCTGAGCTATCTGCAGAAGCACTATTGGAAAACGAAATATAGCGTGAACTTCCCGCGTATGCGCCCGTCAGAGAATGGAGGTTTCCAGCCCAATGTCATCATGAACGACCGCGAACTCGCCCAACTCACATTCGCCATGCGTATCTTCGACCATGATGTAGATATCTCTTATTCTACCCGTGAAAGTGCGGAGATACGCAACAACATGGCAACACTGGGCGTAACGACCATGAGTGCGGAAAGTAAGACTGAACCGGGAGGATACTACAGTTATCCCCAAACACTGGAGCAGTTTCATGTCAGCGATGAACGGAAGGCCGTGGAAGTGGAACGTGACTTGAAAAAGCTAGGACGTGAACCTATTTGGAAGGATTGGGACCAGTCGTTCGATTTCAAAAGATAGGCTGATGCGATACGACAGACAAATTATACTTCCTGAGATTGGGGAAGAGGGACAGAATAAGTTGCAAAAGGCAAAAGTGCTGATTGTAGGTGTGGGAGGGTTAGGCTCTCCCATCGCTCTTTATCTGGCGGGTGCAGGCGTTGGCTGTCTTGGTCTGGTAGACGATGATTCGGTAAGTATCAGCAACCTGCAACGACAGGTCCTTTATTCCGAAGAGGAGCTGGGAAAGCCGAAGGCCGTATGTGCCGCCCAACGCTTGACCTCGCTCAACAATGAGATTGAGACAAGATACTACTCTACCCGACTGACTGCGGAAAACGCAGACCGTATTATCCAAGAATATGATATAGTGGTGGACGGCTGTGATAATTTCGATACCCGTTATCTGATTAACGATATCTGCATCGAACAGGGAAAACCGTATGTATATGGCGCTATCTGCGGATTTGAAGGACAAGTCTCGGTTTTCAATTACGGAAACCGAAAGAAAAGTTATCGTGATCTTTATCCTGACGAAGAAGAAATGAAACGAATGCCTCCTCCCTCCAAAGGAGTAATGGGAATTACGCCTGCCGTTGTAGGAAGTATTGAAGCAACAGAAGTTCTAAAGATAATCTGTGGTTTCGGTGACGTTTTAGCCGGTGAACTATGGACAATTGACCTGCGGACATTGCAATCTAACAAATTTTCACTATAAAGGTTGGTTTCTGATATAGTTAATTAGTAACTTTGCTAAAGAATCCAATTTTAACAAAGGGAAATGAAATTAATTGTAGTCACCACACCCACTTTCTTCGTTGAAGAAGACAAGATTATCACTGCTCTTTTTGAAGAGGGATTGGATATTCTACATCTTAGAAAACCGGAAACTCCGGCCATGTACTCTGAACGGTTGCTGACTCTTATTCCGGAGAAATATCATCGCCGTATTGTCACGCACGAGCATTTCTATATGAAAGAGGAGTTCAATTTGATGGGGATTCATCTGAATGCCCGCAATCCCAAGGAGCCACATGATTATGACGGGCATATCAGCTGTTCATGCCATTCTGTGGAGGAAGTGAAAAACAGAAAACATTTTTATGACTATGTTTTCATGAGTCCTATTTACGACAGTATCTCTAAAGTGAACTATTATTCGACGTATACCGCCGAAGAATTACGTGAAGCACAAAAGGCTAAAATCATCGACTCGAAAGTAATGGCGTTAGGCGGTATCAATGAGGAGAACCTGCTTGAGATTAAGGACTTCGGCTTTGGCGGTGCCGTTATATTGGGGGACCTTTGGAATAAATTCGATGCTTGTTCCGATCGTGATTATCTGGCTGTAATCAAGCATTTCAAGAAACTGAAAAAGCTATCGGATTGAGCGAATAAAGAGCCGGGCTTGTATTTTATATTGCAATCACTAGATTTAGATTTTATAATCGAGTAGGAGGTAAATACTAATTGCAGGTGTTTATCTCCTACTTTCGTATTTACCGACCTCTCACACCACCGTACATGCGGTTCCGCATACGGCGGTTCCTATTTTGGGTACCATTCGAGGTAGTTATCCAGCAAGTTGGCATAGCCTGCCTTTCTAAGATTATCTTTTGACATTGCCCTATCAAGTATCGCACTGCTTGCAACTCGCCAATAGCCAAGCCGAGTGTATCCCCATTGATATGCTTGCCAAGCGGCTATTCCACATTTCTTCAGGTTTACAATTCTCGTCTTTGGTCTCTTCCAAGCTTTCCAAATGCACATACGTAGCCGTCGCCTTAGCCATTCATCAGTTTCAAGGCATAACCGCTTCATTTGAGCAAGGTGATAATATCCCACCCACCCTCTTATATATTCTTCCAGTTTTCGCTTTCTCCGTTCATATCCCCAACCGTTGCTGCGACTTGTCAAGTCTTTTAGTTTTGACTGCATCTTTGCTTTGGATTTAGGGTGTACATAGAGATTGCATTTTCCTTTCATGACATAAAAGGAGTAACCGAGATAATTCACACCTCTTACATACGATACAACGGTCTTTTCCCGATTTACCTTAAGATATAGCTTATCTTCTATAAAACGAGTGATAGACTCTTTTACTCGTAGTGCGGCTCGTTTGGATTTGCAAAATATCATCGCATCATCGGCATAACGGACAAAGAATAATCCTCTACTTTCGAGTTCCTTGTCCAACTCATTGAGCATGATATTACTCAGCAGCGGACTTAGCGGTCCTCCTTGCGGAGTGCCCTCCTCGCTCGCTTCAAACAATCCTCGGTTGATTATACCGCTACGGAGATATTTGTGTATAAGGCTGACCACCCTGCCGTCTTTTATTGTGCGGCTGAGTATCTCTATGAGTTTGCTGTGGCTGACGGTATCGAAGAAGCGTTCGAGGTCAAGGTCAACTACATAGACGTAGCCGTCACTTATTATCTTCTGCGCTCTTCGCAATGCGTCATGACAACTTCTCTTTGGACGGAAGCCGTAGCTCGCCTTGGAGAATTGCCGCTCATAGATAGGGGTCAGCACTTGGTTAATGGCTTGTTGCACCAGTCGGTCAACCACGGTAGGTATGCCCAAAAGGCGCTTCTTGCCGTTGTCCTTGGGTATCTCCACCCTACGGACAGGGTTGGGACGGTATGTCCCGTCAAGCAAGGAACGGGTTAGTTCATCCTTATTAGCCTTGAGCCATGGGAGCAATTCACCGCATGACATCTTGTCGATACCGCCACATCCCTGATTCCTCGTTACGGCTAAGTATGCCTTGTTCAGGTTGTCGGGACTAAGAACAATATCTAAAAGGTGTTCCTTGTCGAATGGTACTTCCACGATGTTGTCTTCATACATCCACATGAAAGTCTGCACTCCCTCATACCATTCAGTTGCCGACCTATCTCTTTGAGGGAAGTCATTAGCTTCGGCTGATGTTTTCTGCATTCTACCTTTCATTTGGTGTATTTCAATTACTATCGTTTAATTATTAGGTTCAGTCCTTCGTGAAGCTATCGAGGCCGCACTACTATGACATCTGCTGACTTCTCACGGCAAGCTTTACTCCATGGATTTCGTAAAAGCAACTATTCACCACGTCCGTGAGACCTCCTCGGATAAGGGTATTGTCTTTCCATCTTATATCTACTCCATTTACACCGACCGTTCCGAATAGCTATAGGACTTTAGTTTGTTTAGCAACCTCATCCACGGTCATATGCCTTATATGAAGTTTCTGTTCGTTAGACCAGATGTTTGTCGCCGGCTTCTTTCAGATTCCACCTCGCGATGGACACCCTTGCCTTTGACTATGTAATTCCCGCTATTAGGGCTTACCAGGGACTTGCACCCGTTAGACAATACTCATGCCGAGCATACTAAAAGAAAAGGGAATCCCCGAATATTCGAGAATTCCCCTTTCCTTTATTATTGTAGTACAACGGTTCTTTATCAGAACTCGTAATGGAAACCAAATGAAAGGTCTTCACTACCGAATGAAAATCCGTAACCATCAGTACCATACGCATAATCATCTCTGTATCCCAAGAATCCACATTTGGCAACAAGGCTAAAGTGATTATTCAATTTAATGGCAAGTCCCGGTTTGATCCCCAGCTCAAAGCCACCTTCGGAGTTGTCACCATATTTAACAGAAGAAACTCCAATACCTCCATCCAAAAACAGACGTACTACTTTATTTTCGTAATATGAATAACGAACATAAGGAGCAAAACTAAAAGCATTTTTAAAACCTACTGTCTCTTTGCTGTTGTGAGCAAATCCTAAGGTAGCTCCCACTGCCCATTGTTCACTAAAGTTATATCCAAATTCCGGTTCAATCAGGAAAGATGTATTATCCGCATCGTCATTATGCCACAATGCCACATTTCCACCCGCATAAAATTGTGCTTTAGCAGACAAAGCCGCCATCACTACAAAAATCAAAACTACAATCTTTTTCATTCTATCGTTGTTTTAGTTAAACATTCAGGCCTCTTAAAAGCCTAATACCTTAATTTTTCGGGGAACAAAAGTATAACCCTTTTTTGATTAAAACAACTTTTTAGTTAGTTTTTTATAAAATATACATCTTGAGCGAGTGTAAACTTTGAGTAAACATCGCAACAAGTAATAGTAAATAATCGGCTGAAAAAAATAGGCTGCAATCAACTCTATGAGATGATTACAGCCTACATTACAGATAGTTAAGTACCTAACCAGTGTATTTGACTATCCTTCTATAGCTGCCTGCGCCGCTGCCAATCTTGCAATAGGCACTCGGAACGGCGAACAACTTACGTAGTTCAATCCTACTCTGTGGCAGAACTTCACAGAAGAAGGTTCACCACCATGTTCACCACAAATACCGCATTTCAAATCCGGACGGATGGCACGGCCTTTTTCCGTTGCCATACGAACCAACTGTCCCACACCATTCTGGTCGAGAACCTGGAACGGGTCTACTTTCAAAATCTTCTTTTCCAAATATACAGGGAGGAAAGAAGCAATATCATCACGAGAGTAACCGAAAGTCATCTGCGTCAAGTCATTTGTACCGAATGAGAAGAATTCCGCAGAAGAAGCAATACGGTCGGCAGTCAAGGCTGCACGAGGTATTTCGATCATAGTACCAACTTTGAAATCAATGCTATCTCCCATTTCCTCAAATAATTTCTTAGCTTCGGCACGGATCACCTTTTCCTGTTCTTTGAATTCATACAGAATACCGGTCAACGGAACCATAATTTCCGGATGAGTCTCCACTCCTTCTTTCTTCAATTCCAAAGCAGCACCCAAGATAGCGCGTGTCTGCATCTGTGTAATCTCCGGATATGTATTTCCCAAACGACAGCCACGGTGTCCCAACATCGGATTGTGCTCACACAATGATTCCACACGCTGTTGGATATATTGCAAGCTCACTCCCATAGTATCTGCCATTTCCTGCTGTCCTTTCAGATCGTGAGGAACGAACTCATGCAAAGGAGGATCGAGCAGACGTACAGTCACAGGACAACCCGCCATTGCCTTAAAGATACCTTTAAAGTCGGCTTGTTGATATGGAAGAATCTTAGCCAATGCCTTACGACGGCCTTCTGCATTTTCAGCCAGAATCATTTCACGCATAGCCTTAATCTTCTCACCCTCAAAGAACATATGTTCCGTACGGCAAAGACCGATACCCACCGCACCGAAATTACGGGCTACCGTCGCATCATGAGGCGTATCCGCATTGGTACGTACCTGCAGACGGGTATATTTATCGGCAAGTGCCATCAGTTCGGCGAAGTCACCGGAGAGTTCGGCAGCCTTCGTTTCCACCTTACCATTATATACTATACCTGTACTTCCGTTCAATGAGATATAATCTCCTTCTTTCAATACCACACCGTCAATTTCTACGGTACGAGCTTTATAATCGATATTCAAAGCACCCGCACCCGACACACAGCATTTGCCCATACCACGTGCAACCACAGCAGCATGAGAAGTCATACCACCGCGAGCTGTAAGAATACCTTCGGCAACTGCCATACCGGCCAGGTCCTCAGGAGAAGTCTCGATACGAACCATCACTACACGCTTACCGGCAGCACGCCATTCGGCTGCATCATCAGCAAAGAATACAATCTGACCGGCAGCAGCACCCGGAGAAGCAGGAAGACCGCGAGTTAGAATTTTAGCTTTCTTCAAAGCGTCCTTATCGAATACAGGGTGGAGCAACTCATCCAACTTATTCGGTTCTACACGCATCAAGGCAGTCTTCTCGTCAATCATGCCTTGACGAAGCAAATCCATAGCAATCTTCACCATAGCAGCACCCGTACGCTTGCCGTTACGTGTCTGGAGGAACCAAAGTTTACCTTCTTGTACGGTGAACTCCATATCCTGCATATCCTTATAGTGATTTTCCAGTTTGGTTTGAAGCGCATCCAGTTCTTTATAGATTTCGGGCATGGCTTCTTCCATAGAAGGATATTTGGCAACGCGTTCCTCTTCACTGACTCCTGCCAGTTGAGCCCAACGCTGAGAACCTATCTTAGTAATCTGTTGCGGAGTACGGATACCGGCTACCGCATCCTCGCCCTGCGCGTTAATCAGGTACTCACCATTGAAAAGGTCTTCACCTGTGGCAGCGTCACGGGAGAAACAAACACCTGTTGCCGAAGTTTCGCCCATATTACCGAATACCATAGCCTGTACACTGACTGCTGTTCCCCATTCGTCCGGAATTCCTTCCATCTTACGATAAA
>OIEH01000846.1_pt1 | contig 14168 bp, 6 predicted proteins | sample 1604811 | NCBI WGS metagenome assembly OIEH01 (sample SAMN01760945, study PRJEB22395) | human gut metagenome | reverse complement strand
TGTCGGTAAAATCGTTGGTCCGAGCCTGTTCATACTGCACGGGGCGGGTCTTTTCTACAGATTTCAGCCAATCATAAGTACGTTCGAAGTTAATGCCGTTGCCAGCTTCATTTCCTAACGACCAGATAATAACACTTGGGTGGTTGAAACAACGTTGTACGTTACGTTGGTTACGCTCCAGATGCGCTTTCTTATAGTCTTCACGTTTGGCAAGTGTGTTTTTACCGTATCCCATTCCGTGAGACTCGATATTGGCTTCGGCCACTACATACAAGCCGTATTGGTCGCAAAGCTCATACCATAAGTTGTTGTCGGGGTAGTGGCAGGTACGTACGGCATTCAAATTGAACATCTTCATCATCTGAATATCCTGAATCATACGTTCGCGTGATACGACATAACCGCCATCGGGATCCATCTCATGACGGTTGGCTCCCTTGATTAAAATCGGTTGCCCATTGACCAGAATTTGTGCATTCTTCAACTCTACTTTGCGGAAACCGACTTTGACTGGGATTACTTCCAGTACTTTGTTTCCTTCTTTTAGTGTTGCGCGCAGGGTGTAGAGATAAGGAGTTTCAGCCGTCCATTTATTAGGAGATGCGACTTCCATCGTTGTACTTATATTACCTGAAGCATTTAGTGATTTGGTAACTACCGGTTGGTTATTTGCATCAAATAGTTCTAACTCTACTTCACCGCGTCCTTTTGTGGTGAGATTGATTGCTAATGAACCGTTCTGGTATTGTGCATCCAAGTCGGGGGTGATACGGATATCGGCTATTTGTTTTTTACTGCGGGCATATAGATAGCAATCACGACCTACGCCACTGTAGCGGAAGAAATCCTGATCTTCGAGATATGTTCCGTCACACCAACGAAACACTTGAAAAGCTATCAGATTCTTTTGTCCCGGTTTCAGATAAGGAGTAAGATTAAATTCGGCTTCCATTTTACTGTCTTCACTATAACCTACATATTTACCGTTTACCCAAAGATACATATTGGAAGTCACAGAACCGAAATGAGCTATGATTTCTTTTCCTTTCCAATGAGCAGGTACAGTGATTTCCCGACGGTAGGAACCTACGTGGTTATTAACGGTAGGCACTTGTGGAGGATTGTTCCTGAATTGTTCACGCCAGGCATAACCTACATTCACGTAGATAGGATCTCCGAATCCGTTCAGTTCCCATACACCGGGAACAGGCATTGCATTCCACCCTTTGTCATTAAACTCCGGTTGCCAGAAATCAGTAGGGCGGGCATCGGCATTGGGCACCCAATTAAATTTCCAAGTTCCATTCAAGGTCATGAAATTGGATGATTTCTCTTTGATTCCCTTTATAGCCGCTTCCGTTGATTCATAAGCGAAATAATTGGCGTGCATTGGCGCACGATTTACAGCGTTTATTTCCGGGTCTTGCCATTCTTTGAAAGACTGGGCGTTTGCCGTCATGGCTAATACGGCAAACAGTCCGGTAATGAAATGTTTCTTCATGATAAAATTAGTGATTATTCAATGTTTACTTTTACTTCCATTTTAGGGGTGACACTAACTTCGATATATGAAATTATATTTCCCATTAAGTCGGTGCGTGATTTGGTCTTTTGTTTTTTTCCATTAACGGTTAGCTCATCCACTTTTCCCATATAGGCAGCTTCCCAAGTTAGTGTGTCGGTGGTATTGTTGGTAAACCGGGTAGCCTTGTTGCCATCGTGCCGAACAGAGATTAGTCCGCCTAGTAGAGGAAGATTGTCTATTTGAAGATAATGTTCACCTATGATTTTAGGTAAGGTGGTCACCCGTTTCCGTGATGCCTCAGGTACTATTCCCATAGTTCCACTGACAATGCCTTCTATCATTCCGTAGGATACCTCCGGATATTCAAAACGGTGCATGGTAGTAATGGTTGTCAGAATGTCATAAGCTTTTTGTGTATAGTTGTAACGGTACCATAATAATGGAAAATGTGAGATGTTCTCGATGTTCCAGTTTTTGCGTTCCATCATTTTTTTTATTGTTCCTTGAATACGTTCCTTTTCTTGGGCGGCATTGAACCATAGCATATATGTAAGTCCTTCTCCGTCGGCAAATTGGTTGTCCTTTGTCCAGAAAGTGTGGTATGTTTTGTTTTCATCATTCCACCAGTCTTCCTCAAGATGTCGGCGATATTCCTCAGCCAGGTAATGAAACTTTTCGCTTTCTGCTTTTTGACCCAGTGTTGCCAGCATTTTACTATATGCTTCAAACCCTCCGTAGAGGCTTGCCACCAAGTCGGAACTGTTGGTTAGTCCGGGGTAGTTTTCCACATACGAGGGAAGTCCGCGTACTCCACGCCAGCGGCCTTTGGAAGTTGGTTTTATGTTCATTTCTTGTGTACGAAGCAATATATTCTCCGGTTCCAATCTCCAGCGTTCCACATATTCGTTAACAGATAGTTGGAAGAATTTTGCCAATGTTTCATCTTTCAGGTAACGTTCGTCTCCCGTCCATTCATACAGTCGTTGGCAAGCGAATATAACGTCAAAGTTGGCATTCAGATTGTACCAAAAATTAGCATCGTCTAGATAATCAGCGCTGCATGGCTTATTATATTTGTCTATTTCCCAAAACGTGCACCAATCTTTTGAATCATTGATGTTTTCGGCAAACTTCTTCATTATGTTAAAATTGTGTTTGGATAATCCCAACATTTCGGCTGCGATACATTGGTGGGAGGCGTCACGCATACAGAAAGCGTTACGTCCTGGTAAGGCTGCTTCGTACCAGTAACCAACGGGATCGCTACCATTGTGAGCATAAGATAGTGCCATCTCTGTTGCCCGATTGAATGTATTCTCTAGTTTTTTGTCGGAAGAAGAGAAACTTAATTGGTTTACTTTTGTTGTCTTTTCATGTATGCTCGGAAGTGTGTTTCCACTGTTTGGATATCCCCAACATAACATCATGTTACATATTGAAATGAGAATTATGATTGTCGATTTAAAAACCATATATAAATTTACTATAAAAATAAGTTTCGCAAGCTAAACTTATTTTATCTTACTTGCGAAACTTATGTTAAGTTAATTGATTGCACTATTGGATATCGATTGTCGTTTTGAATACTGAACGTCCTGTGATTGTTTTTTCAACCTTATCTAGTAAACCTTGTTTGTGTACTTCATATACAGGAATAAATCGGTATCCTTTTTTTCCCGTTTTTTTACTGATAGCTTCTGCTAAAAGTATTCTGTTGAATGTGTATGCATAATTTTCATACCACGATTGACTCTTCCAAAACAAAGGGACTTTAGCGTTCAATGTTATTTTGCTTCCATTTTCTTGTGTGTAACTCTGACTTATTTTTTCAATTTTGCTGCCAGAGTAGTCTTTCGGATAGAAATTTAATGTAAACCCTTCTACAGGTTTTCCGTTTTCTGTAATGGTGAACTCAGCATCATCCGGAAAATATTGTGCCATAGTAGTTGAACTGGCACCGCAATGTTTTGCACCTGTAGCGTTGAGTACATAAGATTCGTAATCGCTCCACCACACTTTTCCGATTGGTTGATAACAAGCTCCCATCATATTTCCCCATTCGGGTGAGAATGCTTCTCCGGTGATGATGTTGTTACTTTTAGATATTTCACACCAATATGTGTCTATTAATCCGCGGAAATGTCCTAATTCGTGTACCATAGCTTCTTCAAAACCTGATGTTTCAGGATTAAGTACTTTGTCGAATTCTTCAGCGTCTTTACAATAGGCATTTAAGCCAATGACGTCAATGCCTACTTCTTTATTGCCGCTGTAACTTCCTCCTCCCATATTAATATCGTCATCTTTATAAAAATCGTAGCAGGCTATTAATTGAAATTTGTCATAAGGTATCCTAGGGTTATCTTTTCTGTTGATTTCTTGGTCATAAACAATGATGTCTTTTACATCGGGTACAAAGATATAGTTACGTTTCAATAATCCATTCTTGTCGAGTGCATTAAAGCGTTCGGTGATAGCTTCCCATTGAATGGCGATTTTTTCTTGGAAGTACCTCATGTCTCTACCTGACATTTCGTAACCCGGTTTGTCTATGGCGATTTTTACATGAAATATGAGATTCTTTCCGTCATCATATTCTCTGCCCACATCATTATATTCATTTGTATTGATGACTTTTATTATATGAATATCATGATTCACTGCAACCTTATTGTCGATTCCTGTTAATTTTATAGGTAAGATATAGTTTCCATATTCCAAAGGTTCTCCTGACGAGAGTGTACGCTTTACTTTGATTGAAGCACTACATTGTTCTCCTCCTTCCGTTCCACTCATTTTACCAAGTTCGTATGCGGTTGAGGGCAATAATTGATATTCGGTACTGTTTTTTGTATTGTACTCTTTCAACCATTCTTCTGCATTATTGGGGATGGCAATTTTCAGATCTATATCTCCTTTGTTGGGAACAGGTTTAGGTGCCTCCTGTTCTTCGTAAGTGTATGCTATCATTGATATTTCTTCTTCCTCTTCCAATATTCTGAGAGGTTTCTCTCTCTTTTCCATCTTAAGAACTGGATAAGCCATATTTGCCACATAAATAGCACTTGCATTGCCTTGATTTCCTATTTTTAGGGGTAGGGCATATTTTTTGGTTTCCGTATCTTTTCGTATTGCATCAAACAGTTTGCTCGTGTACATTGTCAATGTGATGTCCTTGGCTTTCTCATCACTTACAAATGAGAGGTTTGTCTCACTCAGTTTGTAAGTTCCCTCTGGCATTAATTGATAGTCTGTAGCATTCTTCTGGTTGTAGGCTGTTATTTCTTCCTGTGTATACGGGGTTACTTGGATATTGAGCGTTCCTAGCCCTCGGTTCAAAACAGTTATTTTCTGTTCAATGTCACCATCTTGATATGAGAACTTGGTGGTAATACATCCGCTTTCTTGGAAACAGGTAAGATTGGCTGCTTCTGTTTCATCGTCGTTACAAGCACTTACGAATAAAGTAACGCTGCTTAATAACAGACAATATAAAAGATTGTGATATTTCATATTTATTGTTTTCATTGATGTTATGTTTACCATTGAATTTGATCCCGTTCAGGCTTCAGAGTATCCAGCTTGCGTTCCATTGCCATACTACCTTTAGCTTTATAGGATATTTTATAATCATCATAAGTTGTTACATCTTTATAGGTATACTCCATATCGATTATCGTATAGTGATGTTCTATGTAAGGAATAGTGGCATCAGCCATCACACTAGTTCTATAAGTCGGCTGTCCTATTAGCTCGAACTCCATTTTATTGTCAGTATCCGCAGCTTTAGCGTAGATGGTTCCATCCTCATTGAAAGTTAGAATAATCTTATATTTCTCTCGATCTGGAAGCTCTTCACTGATGACACCAGCATAGAAGAAACATTGATTTTCACTTACTACGTACAAAGTACGTGTTTCGGCAATCGTAGGGCTTGTATTATCTTCGATGTATACATACATATTTGTTGCGGCATAAGAACCGGAATAATCATTATACGGCATAATACGTAAAAGTGCCTTTCTGTGATTCTTTCTCGGATTTGGATTATAAGAAGGATCATCGACGATTGTCAATGGAAGTATCCACTTGTCCGTTAGATTGAGCCCGGAAAATTTAAACTTGATGTCATACAACCCTACTGCTGTACCTGCCGGTATATGGCAAGTAGGGGAAACAAATTCGTAATTCTGCTGTGGCAGTTCTTCGTAGTATAAATCAGTGCGGCGTTTCCAGCGAGCCTCGTTCAAATCATTCAGTGTGTCTTTATCCACAGCGATATGAATGTCCAAATCTGATTCGCTCATTTTAGAGCCTCCTACGATTACTGGCAGTTGGTAAACCGTTTCTCCATTAGGCTCGTAAGGTAAATAAATATTGGTTACTCCTTCGCTATTGATCATAGCTTTTAGTCCGATATCTTGCCGGTATATTTCGTCTTTCCACTCGTCATTGCAAGCACCCCCTAAAAGAAGTGTACCTGACAATATAAAATAGGTTATATAGTTTTTCATCTTACTTTTGTTTTAATAATTGATTACTCATAAGTAGTCCATCCTGGGTTCTGGGTTAACCGTACGTTTTTGTTTAGTTCGTTATGCGAAATAGGCCAGAAGTACATTTTGCGGTTGAAAGTGGTTGGCAAGTCATAAAGGATCACCTGTGTGTGGAAATAGTCTTTTTCCTTTTCGCTCATCAATACATTGCATCCATATATTGGCATTGATTCTTCTATTTCGGCATCTTTCCAACGGCGGAGGTCAAAATAACGGCTGTTTTCGGCAAACAGTTCGATCTGACGTTCGTGCTTCAGCTTTTTACGGAATTCATCTTGGCTTTTGTACACGCTTTCCTTATCATAGTCGGGGACTCCGGAACGAAGACGTACTTGTGAGATGGCATAGCTCATTTCCTCAATGTCGCGTGAAATCGAGTAAGTCTGACTTCCGTCCCATGAAGGTATGTTATAAGTCTTAGCTTCCTGTATCTCGTTCAATGCTTCGGCATACCACAAAAGCACGTCAGCATAACGAATTCCAATTGCAGGTTTTGCTGAGATTCTTCCACTTTTGGCGTTATCACGCGGGCTGACATATTTCATAACGCCGATACCTGTACGTAGGATATTGTTATTTATTCCCCATCCACTTTCATTTCCACGATAGTAGAATACTTGTTTGTTTCGGTCTTTCTCTTCTGATCCACTGCTTAACGGCCAAAATGTTCCGTTAAAAGCTACGGAAGCGTAGAATCGTGGTTCACGATTTGCATATCGTTTGTTGACTCCTTTACGTAATGGAGCATACGTTCCATCTTGTTCTTCTTGTGCGGTAACGTAATTCTCCTCACCTGTATAGTTCTTATTTGTGTCGAATGGTTCACCGGTATTCATGTCATAAGCGTCACATTGCTTTCCGGTCATAGCATAGCAGTTCCATCCTCCTCCTTCACGAGGCATGAAGCGTCTGACTAACTCTGTGCTAAGATCTATATTCTGTCCCGTCGTAAAAATCATTTCAGGATTATCTGCTGGGTAAAGGTTTCCATTAAATAGTGTTTGGTAAGATTGTAACGGGTCAATTCCTTTCCAGCCTTCTGGAAATTCGCGTTCTGAATATATTTCATGGTAAGGTGGAGCGATTGTTTTCGGTTGCTCGTTGTCACCTGTATCACGCGCTTTGATAGTGTGCAGCTTATATATTTTTCGTTTTCCCATTTCTACCACGTCTTTTGCGGCGGCGGCGGCTTTGGCCCATTTTTCTTCATTGTACTCTTGTGCGATTAAGTGTCTTCCTTCATCGTCCTTCAAGTCCGTGAAACGTTCCGTATCGGAAGGGCGGGGATTATTGATGGGGCTGGCGGCATATAGTAATGCTTTAGCCCGTGTTGCTAATGCGGCACCGCGTGTGGGACGGGCTATATTGCGGTTATCACGTTTTTCCGGTAAGTCTTGTGCTGCAAGTACCATTTCGCTGGCTATGAAATTTGCACATTCATCATACGTATTACGTGGAAGAGCTACATCATTGTATTCGACTGAATAGTCCAGGCCTTCGTCTGGGATGAGAGGTATAGGTCCATATTTTTGTAACAACTTCCAATAGAGGTACGCACGTGCGAAACGTGCTTGCGCTTTATAATCTTTTATCTCGTCTGCCGTGAATACCTTATTCCGGTCGATGTTATGAATAAAGATAGAGGCTTGCCTTATTCCGTTATAAGCGTCATACCATGCGTCTCTTCTCCACTCTTCATTGTATTCGGCATATTTGAATTTTCGGTATTCTCCCATTTGGTCACCGAAAATCATATCATCGGCGAAGAGAGTTACACAATAGTCTTTACCATTTATGTCAGCATTATATTTTGTCAGGCACCAATAGACTTGCGCCAGCCATTGTTCAGAGTAATCTTCACTTTCAAAAATCTTCTCTAAACTTTGGGTTGTCTCTTCCAGTTTACCTTCGACGCTTAGATAATCTGAGCAGGAACTAGTCATCATCCCCATACACGCACTTAATATGGCGGAATATAATAGATGTTTCTTTTTCATATAAATTATATGTTAATAGTTAAACCTAGTGTACATGACTTAGATAATGGATATCCTTGTCCGGTCGAACTTCCCATTTCAGGATCCCACAGTTTGAATTTTGTGAAAGTCAGTAAGTTTGTTCCTAAAAAGAATATACGTATCTTATTCATACGTAGAGCACGGGATATGTTTACCGGCACTGTATATCCAAGTTCCAATGTCTTCAGGCGGAGATACGAACCGTTACGCAGCCAGTATGAAGATTCACGATTGTTATTGGAATTGCCATTCCAGCTTAAGCGTGGATATTTGGCATTAGGGTCTTCATTGGTCCCTTGACTCCAATAGCCGGAATCTACCATATCTTGAAATACATTTCCCCATTCTCCTTTACTAAATGCGTGGACGCTTTGTCCTTTTATGAAGAATGATGATTTCCCTGCACCTTGGAAGTGTGCGTTGATATCGAAGCCATTCCAGATAGCTGACAGGGCGAAACCATAAATTAGGTTTGGACGTGTGGTGGCACCGATAGGTACGATGTCGTTGTCATTGATGACCCCATCGCTATTGATATCTTTGTATTTGATATCTCCCGGCATGATTTGAGTGCCTAAAGCTGATTGGTCAGGACTATTGCGGATATCATCATAATCTTTAAAGAGTCCCAGTGCTACTAGTCCCACAGCTTGATTCACCCGGCGTCCTGCTTGTTGACGATAAGGATAAATGCTGTTCACTTCGTCGTATTCCAGAATTTTGTTTTTACTGTATGTGAAGTTTCCTCGAGCGGTTAAATCTACTTTACCGATTTTCTGACGGAAAGCAAAGTTACCGTCAAACCCGGTAGAACGTATTTTGCCAACGTTGGCGGCTGCTGCCAAACCATTCATTCCGACGATCCATGGAAGATTGGCGCGTTTCATATAAATGCCGTCACGTGTCTCGTGGAAATAATCCACGGTAGCGGTGAGTTTATCGTTCCATAAGGAAAGGTCTACGCCTAAGTCGTGTTTTGTTGCTATTTCCCATGTAATATTTCTGGAGGCGATGCTGGTATAAGTTAACGCATTATACTTATTTCCATTATTATAATCTCCCCAATTGTAAGAAGCTTCATTTTTATTGCCAAATTCTGGTAAGTAAGGGAAACGGATATTGTTAACGTAGTCGCTACCTACTTTTCCGTAAGAATAGCGTACTTTGAACATGTTTATCCACTTCAGATTTTTCTTGATAAACGTTTCCTCGGCGATATTCCATGCAGCGGAATATGCTGGAAAGAATCCGAATTGCTCACCTGGAGCGAAGTTTTCGGAACCGTTGTATCCAAAATTGAAATCGACAAAGTATCGGTATTTCCATCCGTAGGTAAAGCGGCCTGCTAAGCCTTGGTGTTTGCGGTCAAGCCAATTGTATCCACTTACATTTTGTGTATTAGTCGTTTCGTCTTGCGTATATTTCAATGTACCGCCTACATGATGATAACCGAATTTGCGATCATATTGAAGGATGGCTTCGAAAAACTCTTTGCGGGTCCCATTCCCATCGGCTTCGTGATACATTGTTCGCGATGGGGAGACCCGCGTGTAAACAATATTTCCGTTGCTGTCTCGTTCCCGTTCAGCTTTCCATTGTTCCGGCCACTGCCTGTTTCTTTTTTCATTTGTGTTTTTAGTATCGAAGCCGAATCGCCCTGTAAATTTCAATCCTTTAGTGACAAAATCAAGCTTTTGTTCCAACGTGATGTTGGTTTGAATTGTATTGTCCCAATTTTCAATATAACCACCTTGGGTAGCGAGCATCCAAGGGTTAGCACGTTCATTTTGTCCTGCTGCCGGTACTTTACCATCTGAATACATGATTGGTATTGTAATCGGGTTTTGTCCCATTGCTGATGCCCAGATTTGTCCTTCTCCGAATCCTGATTCGTTTTGTTTTGATAGCCAGCCCGATACTCCGACCTTTAACAAAGTAGATTTAGTGATGTCTACATCTACATTCATACGATAATTCCAACGTTGGTAACTGGCATTTGAGTCATAGTCATCTTTCAATGCTTTGTCTACCTTGTACATACCATCTTCATTCAAATAACTCATAGATACGAAGTAGCGTGCAGTTGAACCACCACCGCTAATATCTATGTTGGCACGGTAAGTCATGGCTCCGTCTTTTAGCAGGGTGTCGAGCCAGTCCACGTTCGGGTAAAGATCCGGATCCATTCCACTTTGGAATAGATATAAGTCATTGTCATCGTACATTCTTTCCAGTCCACGTGTTGTACGAGATTCATTCAACATTCTGGCGTATGTAGCACCGTCCACAAATTCGGGGGTATAAGTACGCATATTGTATGATGATTCTACTTTGGCATTGATATTTATCTTGCCGGCTTTACCGCGTTTGGTAGTAATAAGTACTACGCCATTTGCTCCTCGGCTACCATAGATAGCAGTTGCTGAAGCATCTTTCAAGACAGAAAATGATTCAATATCTTCTACATTGATTTCGTCCAGGCTACGTTCGAATCCATCCACTAATACGAGAGCACTTGTGTTGGCTCCGAATGTGGAGATTCCTCGAATCCAAAAGTCGGATGTGTTCTTACCCGGTTGTCCGGAAACTTGTCTTGCCATAATGCCCGGTACGTTACCGGCTAGCGCATTGGTGACACTGGAAGATGAAGTTTTTAGTAGGTTAACATCAACCGTAGAAATAGCTCCTGTCAATGTAACTTTTTTCTGTACACCGGTACCGGTGATCACTACTTCATCAAGTACACTTTCGGATGATTCTTTTAATATGACATCAACCTTTTTCATGTTTTCTTTTATCAGTATCTCTTTAGTCTCAAACCCTACGTATGAAAAGATCAATGTATTGAAGGGAGCTATTTTTATTCTATAATTTCCATCTATATCTGTGATAACTCCTAAACCAGAAACATTTTTTACTGAGATGTTGACGCCGATTAAAGGCATATTACTGGCATCCTTGACACTACCAGTTACTTCTATTGTCTGACTTTGGGCATATATATCAGTGCTATACCCTATAATCAGACAGATAGCGATTAATAAGAATTTTCTCATATTTACAATATTGTGTGTTACTTTATTAGATTATTGTATTGAAATCATACGGATGCGACGGTTACCCTTGTCACAAATGTAGAAAGTCGCATCAAACTCATCATAACATATTCCCATTGGAGTCTGGAAACGGGCTGTTTTTCGTAAGTCGCCGTCTATGTATCCCCAAGTGCTTCCATCGGAAGTAACACTACCGCGTCCAGCATAAGTGGTTACTGTTACGTCTGGAGTTATCTTGCGTATACAATGATTGTTGGCGTCTGCTAAGTAAAAATCGTAGACATCTTCACGACCTTCTGCAACGTATGTTTCATTTTTGACGAATACTCCCTGCAATGGAATGGTGAATCTAGCAGAAGTTCCTACTCCATCTGCATATCCTGAACTACCATCTGCACCAACATAGACAATTGGGCTTTCTAGAGTTTTTTTATCCCAATTGTAGATAGCTTTCTGAATGCAACTGCGGTTTCTGGCTAAACAATAAACGAAATCACCACTTGGGTGGAACACCGCATCTTCATACTGTTGACCATTGCTTCCGAATTTTCCAATCATTTCTGCGTCCCATAATTGAGTGTCAGGATTGAAATTGGCTTTATACAATCCAGAGTCTTCATCGCGGATTAGATACAGTCCGTGATCTTCAGGATTGTAGGGGTTGATGAATACACAATTGACCTTAGTGGCGATGACGCAGTTGTGAGGAATAGAGAAGTTTTCTTTTCGTAAGAAATAGTATACTCCGGGAGCTGTTTTATTGTTATGATAATTGTTCACAAACATAGTGTCTTTGTCTGCACTCCATATCATTGTATTTACTTTTTGCCAGTTTACTTCTCCCGTTTTCAATACGGTAGATACTTGCTTCGCTTTTAAATCAATTTTACGAATGGTTTGGGTTCCTTCGAAAAAATAAATTTCTCTTCTTTCGTTATCAAACAACATCAAACGAGGTTCTTTAAATCCCGCTACATCGTAACCACCATCTACAACTGCACTTTGGCCTTTGTCATCTACAATCCCGCAAAGCGTACCTACCATCGTATTATAAGCATAGCTGAATTTTTGTTCAAATGTATGTTTGACTCCTTCGCTGCCATCGGAATTCTTGATTTTCACTTCTACATAACCGCCGGAAGCGCGAGCCGGTACCATACAGTAAATTTGTGTGCCAGAGGAATGAATCACTTTTGCTTTTTGTCCGCCTATGATCACTTCGATGAGAGAGACATCTGTTCCGAAATTTTCACCATTAATGTACATACGTGTACGTATGGCTCCTTCATTTGGAGTAAAATCTGTAAAAATGACAGGTTTGTTCGGATCGGAGGCTTGATAGGTTGGTACGTTCACTTCTGTGGCACCGTCCATGCAACTTTCTAATCCACCAAAACAAATCAAGGAAAGCAAAACAATTCCTGTCTGCCTCCATCTTTTCTTCAATTTCGTGAAATTTTTCATTAGCTTATTTATTTAAATGTTACAAATGTTTCCTCATTGTATGAGGGTGATATTTCATTCTTTGTATTTTCTTAGTGATACGTTACAAAATTATGTACTTTTTGTATATCTAATTTTGCTATTTGTGCCGATTGTTGTACTTTCCGTTTCAAGGATTGTGCTTGTGGTCTCAATTATTGTGTTTACAGTCCAATAATAACGGAGATGTCAGAACGTGTATGGATTGCTTTCATTTAAGCATATATCCTTTTTCCTTTTCTTGTTCCAGCAGTCTTTTTAATTCTTTCAACTTTTCCGGATACTTTTTAGCCAGATTGTGTTTTTCACTTATATCTTTATGTAGATTATAAAGTTGTTCTTCAAGAGAGTTGCCTGTTTCTGTACGAGTGATTTTATAATAAGGAGTGCGGTCGCAAGGAGTGATATATTTCCATTCTCCGTCAGAAATAGAAATAGACTGAGCGGCTTCTATGATGTAATCCCGTCCTTTTTTATCAGTTCCCAATAATGCGTTTAGTTGTTTACGGCTATCAATAGCAACACCTTCTTTCAGTTCTGTTCCTACTAGTTCGGCCATCGATGCAAATAGGTCGATGTGTGAGACTAAGGCGTTTGAGATACCGGGAGTTACTTTTGTCGGCCAACTAACGATGAAAGGTACCCGTGTTCCTGCCTCAAAATTACTGTATTTTCCCCCTCTCATATCTCCCCAAGGACGATGTTCTCCAAGTAATTCTACTGCTTGGTCCAAGTATCCGTCGTTGACTACCGGACCGTTATCACTGGTAAGAACAATCAGCGTGTTTTCTGCGATTCCCTGCTTTTTTAGTGCTTTCATGATTTCGCCGACTGTCCAGTCAAATTGGAGAATAGCATCTCCTCGATATCCCATACCACTTTTGCCAATAAAGCGAGAATGTGGATAACGGGGTACATGAATATCATTGGTGCCTACATAAAGGAAGAAAGTGGTATCTTTATGCTCTTCTATGTAACGGACAGCTTTAGAGGTAAGGGTATCGGCTATATTTTCATCTTCCCATAACGCTTTTCCTCCTCCTTTCATATAACCGATACGTGAAATGCCATTTACAATAGCTTGGTTATGCCCATGATTGGGGTAGGGCTTTAGTTTCGTCAGCAGTTCAGGATGATCTTTACCCAGGGGCTCTCCGGGAAAAGGCTTGGTATAGCTAACATGAATAGGAGCATTGACATCATAATTGGCTACCCGTTGGTTTTCAATCCAAACGCAGGGTACCCGGTCACCTGTAGCTGCCATAAGATAGGAGTAGTCAAAACCGATATCTTGCGGACCAGGTGTGATAATTCCGTTCCAATCTTGAGTTCCGGTTTTATCTCCCATCCCTAAATGCCATTTGCCGATAGCTCCGGTTGTATATCCTGCCGATTTAAACATATCTGCGATAGTTGTTTGTTCCGGTTTTATTATCATTCCCGCATTACCTGCAGCGATACCTGTGTCGTTCCGTCGCCAACTATAATGACCGGTGAAGAGAGAATATCGTGACGGGGTACTGGTGGCTGC
>OIEH01000840.1_pt1 | contig 14292 bp, 10 predicted proteins | sample 1604811 | NCBI WGS metagenome assembly OIEH01 (sample SAMN01760945, study PRJEB22395) | human gut metagenome | reverse complement strand
TTCCGCACCGCCGCCATGGCACTTACGGACGATTCTATCTCCATTGCCGATCCTGTCTTGACGTCCGAACCCCGGCTGGCAATTGTGATGGGAACGGAGGGAGAGGGGCTTCCACCCGATACGATTGCCGCGGCTGACTATGTAGTCCGTATCCCGATGGCGCATGGGGTTGATTCGCTCAATGTGGCGGCTGCAGCGGCCGTGACGTTCTGGCAACTTAGGGCTACGGATTAAAACTATTCTTGTTTTAATTTCGATATGGATAATCTTCGGATGTATAAAGAATTACTTGCGGATAAATATTTTTAAGACAGGAATTCCATGTGGCTGTTGGATGTGTAGAGAGGAAGAGTATGACGTAAGGAATATAAAAGAGAAACTTGGTGCATTATCAAAGAATGAGCCAATAGATTAAAATACCATTCCTAGCTCTTTTTATAAGCGTGAAATGATATTTCGTTATTCAGTACGTAATGTTGAGAATTCTTGTTTTTTAATTGATAATTTATTATAGGTTACTTACCGATGCAGCAAACCGCAGATATATGAATTTTAGCGAGTTAAATAATGTAGGAATGAAATTTGAGCCGAAAAATCAAGGTGTACAATACGTTGATATTCAGCATGATACAAATTCGGTAACATTTCTGTAACTTTCTTCATCTTCTTGAAGTTTTAACTTACTTAACTTTATTTATGGTTGCAAAAGTGCTAATTAGACCTAATTGGTGACATTTAGTGGTGTGATTCCTGGTGTCATTCATTAGCTTAATTTCGCCTTTAATTTCGCTTACCTTGCATGTGCTTCATCATGTCAATCATTGGTGAAGAATGTATTGTTCTTTTACCTTGTACACTTTTAGCTCATGAATGGTGCAAAGGTACTTATATTTCTCTGAATAAGGATGCTAATGAGCGACTAATCTATTCCATTCGCTTAATTTTGTCTCAATGTCCATTTTTGTATGATGCTGCTTATATGTTCCTTGGTCTATTGAATATGATATGTAAGACATCTGTTTCAACCAAGAAAAAAAGAGGACTTCAAATAGGATATTTCCACTGATGAAATGTGTATAAATATATTTCACATATTCCACCGTGGAAAGTGAGGCGGATGTTTTATGTGAATTTAATATATCCCAGGATAACATATTACAGGATGGTGCTGAATAACTCTTCAAGTTTAGGTTTAAGTTTATTCCTTCTTATATACATATAAGGTAAACTTAAACTTGTACTCCGTGTGTAAGCTCATGCTGGTGGCAATGAGATAATGGGATTTGAGTTTAATAGCCATGAATATATATCATGGGGTAAACCTAAACCTATAAACTTGATTCGGAGCTAAGATGTGTGGCTATAGATGCAATGAAATACGTTTCTTTTTTCTTGGCTGAAAATATATTATGCAGAATCACTAAGAGTGGCTGAAAACTATATAAAATGGAGCTAATTTGCATTATCCGACGATAAATACGTTAAATGAGTATGATAATATCCGATATTTGCACTGATAGTTGCTGTTGTCGAGAAATATTCGTTATATTTGTACTGTTGTTTTACGTAAAATGAAAATCATATGCTAATCAGGTTTAATTTTGGCAATATTTTCTCCTTTTTGGAAGAAACTGAGTTTAATATGCTCCCTGCTAAATCTTTGAAGAATCATAGCGATCATCTTCACAAGGTTAACAGCTGTGTGAATGTATTGAAGGGTTCCGTAATTTATGGGGCAAATGGTGCAGGCAAATCAAATATGATTAAGGCGGCAGATTTGTTTCGCCGTATTGTTGTTGACGGTCGTGTACCGAATGACATTCGATACATCCGCAATAAATTTTCAGAACCAGGTACGCCTGTTTCGCAATCAGTTGAATTTAGCATAGATGGCAAAATCTATAGTTATGGCTTATCCTACACTTCTCGTATCTGCATGGAAGAGTGGCTTTATGAGACTGGCGTAGAAAAAGACGAAATGGTTTTTGAACGCACTTATTCTGAAAGCAAAAAGAGACCAGTCCTGAAAATGGGTAATCGCTTTCTTGGCAAAGATGAGAAAAAGACGATGCTGGTAAGTTTGCTGGAGGAAAACATTTTGAAGAACGATGAACTTCTGCTGTTACATGCCGATATTGTGAAAGAACCCCGATTGTCTAAAGCTCGTTCTTGGTTTAAAGACAAGCTGATGATTTTTTTCCCATCCACCCGTTCGTCATCTATATTCGATACGCAGTATTCTGATTTGAAATTCAAACAGTTTTCAGAACGATTGCTTCAAGGATTTGATGTGGGCATTCATGATGTTGAATTACATGAAGACGATCTTGATAAATTTATTTCAGCCACAGGTATGCCTTTAGATAAAATGTTTGAGGACATTAAAAAGAATTTGGCAGAAGAAAAGCAAGATGTGATTGAAACAAAATACTTTACCATTGGAGTAACAAAGGAAAAAGATGATCGCTACATCATCCGACGCATTACAACAAATCATGTAGTGGATGGTAACACTGTATGCTTTGAACTGAAAGAGGAGTCGGATGGAACACAAAGACTCTTTGACTTTGCACCGGTTTTATATGATTTGATGCAAACAGACAAGACCATTATTGTGGATGAAATAGACAGAAGCATCCATGCCAATCTTCTGAAGATGTTTGTGGAAAAAGTGATGTCGCTGCCTATTAAAGGGCAGATTGTCTTCTCTTCGCATGAATCCGGTCTGCTGGATTGTACCATCTTCCGAAACGATGAGATTTGGTTCGTAGAGAAAGATCATGAAAAGCAAAGCTCTCGTTTCTATACCCTTAATGATTTCAAGCCACGCACAGACTTGGATATTGAAAAGGGATATTTAAGAGGTCGGTTTGGTGCGATACCCTTTTTGTCACATCTCGAAGATTTACGCTGGGAGGATTGATTATGCCATACAAGAAAAGGTTATACTACAAACAAGAAGAAGCAAAACAAGAGACTACAGCTTATTTGTAATAGCTTGCGAGGGCACTAAAACAGAACCAAGCTATTTTGCTCCATTTGATGAGATTGACCGTATCAAAGTGAGGTTATTGGAACATAGTGCCACAGAATCGGCACCTTCGCACATATTGGAAAGAGCAAAGCTCTATATTGCCGAAGAAGGTCTGGATGCAAAGTATGGAGACTCTCTTTGGTGTGTGACGGATGTGGATAAATGGCCAATAGATATGATCAATGAGTTAGCCAGCTTTTGTATGAACACTCCAAACTGTCATATAGCCGTTAGTAATCCTTGCTTTGAAATCTGGTTGCTCTATCACAAGCTGTCAGATTTATCTCCTATCGATTGTGGTAAATCACACGATGTAAAAGTCGAGTTGTCACGTTTGTCGCCCGGAGGATTCTTTAGTCTGGATTATATCAAGCTAATGGAGACTGCTATCATAAATGCTAAAGCAAAAGATTCCAATCCAGGGGAACAGCACTTTTTACCAGAAATCAGAGAAACAAAGGTTTATGCATTAGCAGAAGCACTGATGGATAGAATTGGTAAAAGACGTTGGACTGAGTTTATTGACACAATCTTGGAGGAATATAAAAAGAAAATGTATTTGCATTTAAAATAACTTGTTAGCAAATTCAATCGAATTTCATTACATAAAAAAACGTAAGCTTAGGCGAACCTAGGCTTACGCACTTTGACAAATAACATGCAAGCGTTAATGATAGATATTCTATTATTTAGAAGCTTCCAATGATGCCTTTCTGAATTCCTTCAGAAGTTTTTCGATTTCAAGAGAAGAGATTGTAATTTAAACTGTGTCAGTAAAGAAAAAATTATTATCTTTACTAACACAGTTTTTTTTATGAAAGAAGAATTCAATTTTGAAAGTATCAAGAACAAAGCCTTAGAGCAACTAAAATCAGGCAAGTCTTTATTAGGCAAGGACGGTGCCTTTGCTCCTTTGTTGGAAAGCATCCTCAATGCTGCCTTGGAAGGTGAGATGGATGCTCACATGGATGAGAAAGAACGTTCCGGTGGTAACCGTCGTAATGGCTATACCCCCAAACAAGTTCAGACTCCTCTTGAAGAAGTAACTGTCCACACGCCCCGCGACCGGGAGTCAACCTTTGAGCCTGAGTTTATAAGAAAGCGTGAGCGTATTTTGGCTGATGGCGTTGCTGACCGCATAATCGGCTTATACGCTTTGGGCAATAGCACCCGTGAAATCAGTGACTGGATGGAAGAGAATTTAGGTAATCGAGTCTTTGCAGAGACGATAAGCTCTATCACCGATCGAGTTCTCCCTGAAATACAGTCCTGGCGAAGTCGCCCATTGGAAAATGTGTATGCTATCGTTTGGATGGATGCCATTCACTACAAGGTAATGGACGAAAAGAATCGCCCTGTTACACGAGCTATTTATAATATCATCGGCATCAGCCCCGATGGATATAAAGATTTGTTGGGTATGTATATCTCTAAAAGCGAGGGAGCCAATTTTTGGTTGTCTTGTCTCTCTGATATACAGACTCGTGGTGTGAAAGACATTCTGATTGCCTGTACGGATAATCTGACAGGCTTTTCAGATGCCATCAAAAGTGTTTTTCCGGAAACCACAGTTCAGACTTGCATTGTTCATCAAATACGCAATTCCATCAAGTATGTGGCCGGTAAAAACCAAAAGACATTTATGAAAGACCTTAAATTGGTTTATCAGGCTGTAAGCAAGGAGCAAGCGGAGGTTGAGTTGGATAATTTAGAACGTAAATGGGGAGAAGATTATCCTATCGTTATCAAGTCTTGGAGAGAGAACCGGGATAAATTCTCTGCTTACTTCCGGTACTCAGATAGCGTTAGAAGGATGATTTATACCACCAATACGGTAGAAGGCTATCATCGGCAAATTAGAAAAATAACCAAAAACAAAGGTGTATTTACCAACGATACTGCTTTAGAGAAATGAGTCTATTTAGCCTATCGGAATATACGCAAAAAGTGGACGATGCCTTTGGCTAACTGGGGAAAGACTGCCCAACAACTGGCTATATTATATCCGGATAGGTTCAAATTATTTTAGGAAAAACAAGCTATATCCACTTTATTTACTAGTTTTGTAAACCAACAAAACTCAGGCTCCTCATTACCCATTAAGTGAAATGGCTAAATGAAAAACCTGATATTTTAAAGTCAGAGAAGAACGCTGACACAGTTTAATTTACGCTCCCACCGATCTCTTTTTCGTAAATGCCATGCCGAATTCCCCAATGTGATATATCTTGATAATGAAGGGGGTAACGGGCGTACCAAGTCGACTTATGCGGCTGATGATATTCCTTATTCGGCAGATAACGGACGTCTGGCGAGAGGATTGGCTGATTGTACTTTGGAAACGGATTATCTGATAAATGTGGCATTATTGAAAGGGCATGGAGGATAGGGGGTAACACTGTGTGCCAAGAATTGGTGCGGAGCAACGGATATAGATAGAAATTTCCGTAAGAATCAGCATAACAATTTCAATCAGGACCATGGAGGAAAACCCTGTTACATGACTTGTACCGATTATATAGCCCATAAAGATTTGGGGCAAAAAACCATGTTGTTTCTTATAGATGGTTTGTATGGTTCGGAAAAGGTGAATGGTGCACCTTCCGGCAAGTGGGAAATGTCACCTTTCAATGGAAACTGCCCTTGTTCGCTTTTTGCTTCGCAAGATCCGGTGGCTATTGATGCGGTGGGAATCGATTTTCTGAGTGCAGAGTTTCTACGCATGGCAGATGTGAATTATTGCGATATGTATCTGGTGGAGGCTGCTTTGGTGTACCGTCCCTTATCCAATACTTTTTATGATCCGGAAAGGGATGGAACGGGAGTTACCGGTCTCGGAGTTCTGGAGCATTGGAATAATCCGGAGGAAAAGAAATTCAGCCGTAATATGGAAAAGGATATTGGAATAGAGTTAGTTTATTTGCATAAGTAATATACCGTTTGCTTTGTGAGATGATTTTTCAAGTATTTGATGAAATATTGATAATTGTCTCTTTTTTATATCCCTATTTTTGTGACCAGGAAAAACAAAACTTTATGTTTAATAAGAATGAATACAAGAATAAAGAAGTGGTTCTTTAAGACTTGTCCGAAGAGTGGGCAGATAGTCGGAATAAACAAAAAGAATGTTGTGTTGAAGATTTGCTTTCCTTTGTTTGGACTGGCAGCCCTAATCTGGTTTCTGATACGTGTTGTGCCCAAACCCTCCCGGATAGAATATCCTTGCCAGCAAATCGCAGCACCTATAGCTTTATCTTTTGTGACTTTTGTCAGTAGCGCGTTAGTGGGGTTCGGTGCGTGGAAACGTTTCAAGGCTTTGTGGCATTCACGCCGATTTTGTATGGGATTGTCAGTACTGGTGGTTGGAGCATTACTGTCAAGTGTTTTATATATAATGTCTGTAGATAATTCTTTAATGGGGCAAGTGATACGTAAACAGATAGACAATGGCACGGATATGGGACATTTCACCCCGACTGATGCCCCGAACACTCCGATGGGGGTAGCGAAAGGTATTCATCCAGGACGAGTGGCATGGGCACATGATTCTAAAGCAGCCACCTGGGATGGTAAAAGGGGACTTTATTCTGATCCGGACAACAATAGCCAGACGCGCGTAGATGATATGATGGAGAAGGTAATTATTGCTTTAACTCGTCAAAATACAATTGATAAAGCGTGGGATGAATTGTTCCGCACTTTTAACTACAAGAAGGGCAAAGGGGCAGTGAAATATAAAAAAGGAGAGAAGATTGCCATCAAAATCAATCTGAATAACAATGGCGGAAGTAATATAATCGATGCTACCCCTCAGTCTATATATTCTTTGTTGCACCAGTTGGTCGATATAATGAAAGTGCCTCAGAATTGTATAACAGTGTATGATGCGCAGCGCCGGGGTATTTCTGCCGTTTACGACTACGTACAACCGTTGTATCCTGATGTCCATTATCAGAATTGGGGTGGATTTGTGTCCGATGTAATCCGCTACTCCAGTGAGATTACCGATGCTGGCGCCAGGAGTCTGGCACGTGCGGCTTATGAGGCAGACTATATGATTAACATGGCATTGATGAAAAGACATTCTGAACCAACGGATAAATGGCGTGACAGTGCCGGGCAGACGGCCATCACAGCTACCGGGAAGAATCAGTTTGGTTCTATTGGCAATGTGTCTCCCCTGCATCTCTCTATTCGTGACTGGTCCTCCTTCCGTGGCATGGGAACTTATAATTCTATTGTAGATTTGATGGCTCATGAGCGTTTGGGAGGAAATACGTTGGTATATCTGGTGGATGCCATGTATGTGAATCCGAAGCATAATGGTAAGGCGGTTCGTTTCCGGCTTCCTCCGTTTAACGACGGTTGGACTTCCAGTTTTCTGGCTTCTAATGACCAAGTGGCCATTGAGTCTGTAGTACTCGATTTCATTTATTCCGAACTGCCTCTTTGTGCCAATGCCGACAACTTCCTGCACGAAGCGGCAAATATCGGTAATCCGCCTTCCGGAGTGGTTTACATGGGGAAAGACCAGGGTAGTCTGGGCGTACATGAACACTGGAATAACCCGACGCAACGGATGTATAGCCGTAATTTGGGCACTGGCAAAGGTATTGAATTATATCGGGTGCCACTGGATGAGGGACGTCCGGCCATTGAATATTTCTATGCGAAAGAGAATGCCCTGCATTATAAAACATCGAATGCTGACGAAGTGCGGTTGAATGGTAAACAGTTGGGAGATGCTGAAGGCATCGTTCCCTTATCCATAAATAAAACGACAGATTTTTGTTTGGAAACCTTGAAAGATGGGAAAGTAGCCTCTTCCCAGCATGTAGTGGTGCGTCATCTGGAGAATGTGGCTGTTTGTCAGGCAAAAGATATGGAAAGGGAAGGTTCGGCTTCGCTGAATGATGACGGTTCGGTGGAATTTAAAGGTGAAAAAGGGAGTTCGCAGGGAAGTGTGAATTGGAAAGTGAATCTTCCGCGTAAAGGGGAATACTATCTGGTGGTATCCTATACGGGTGGTAATCCGGTTCCTTCCTATTTATATATCAATGGCGAGAAGGTCAGCGAGAATATAGGTTATTTGGCCACTTCCGGAGAAAAGCGCAAAGAATTTGTTTTCCCGGTAGTGCTGGCAAAGGGCACCAGTGAGTTGCGTTTGGAGCATCCGGGACGACGCAGCAACAAAATATATTCGGTGAACATAGCGAGAGAGAGAAAATAATACCCTTATATTTAACAACCATGAAAATGAAAAAGAATTTATTACTGTTACTGGTATTGTTTGCACTGCCGTTTGCTTTGCAGGCGGAAACGTTCAATGTGAAGAAATATGGTGCACGGGGTAACGGCAAGAAGCTGGACTCACCGGCCATCCAGAAAGCGATTGACGCTTGTCATAAAGCTGGTGGTGGCACGGTGCTCGTTCCTGCCGGAACATATCTGTCGGCCACTATTGTGCTGAAAGATAATGTAACTCTGCATCTGGAAAAGGATGCACTTATCCTGGGAACCACCGATTACAAGGCTTATGATAATCTTGACCCGTTCACAGAAGGTCTGGGTATTGATGTGGGCTGGGCATTGCTGGTAGCGGTAGACGCAAAGAATGTGGCTTTGGAAGGTGAAGGAGCCATTGACGGACAAGGTTCCGCTTTGAAAGAGCGACATATCAAAACTGATACCCGTCCGGAAGGGCAGCGTTGGGGATTGCGCCCTTTCCTGCTCCGTTGGGTACGTTGTGAGGACATACGTGTAGAAGGAGTAACTTTGAAGTATGCGGGGGCCTGGACTTCCCATTACTTTCAGTGCCGTAACGTGAACATTCATAATGTCACCATCCGCAGCTTCGGAGTGGCTCATAATGATGGGATTAATATTGACGGTTGCCAGCATGTACGTATCAGTAATTGTGATATAGTGAGTGGGGATGATGCACTGTGTTTCAAGACTACTTCCAGTAAGATGGGATGCGATGATATTATCGTGACGGATATGAAGCTGAAGAGCAATCAAGCCGGAATCAAGATGGGAACGGAGTCTATGGACGGTTTCGAGAATATAAAAATCAGTAATTGCCACATCTATGACACGAAGAACGGTGGAATTAAACTCTTTTCTGTGGATGGTGCTCACCTGCGTAATGTGGAAATCTCCAATATCACGATGGACGAAGTGCGTACTCCGATGCTGTTCCGTTTGGGTGCCCGTCTGAGTGTATTCCGCAAACATGAAGATACTCAGCAGCCAATCGGTGTTTTCGAGAATGTGGTGATTCGTAATGTGAAGGCGGTAGCCGCCGATAAAGCGCAGTTGACGCCTCCTTCCGGAATCTTGATTACAGGTATTCCGGGACATTATATCACAAATCTGACTTTAGAGGACATACATATCCGTTTGCTGGGTACGGGTACGCCCGAAGATGCCCTGTCAGAAGTTCCGGAAGCGATAGACAAGTATCCTGAAGTGAAAACGTTCGGTCCTAAGATTCCGGCATATGGGGTATGGGCGCGTCACGTGAAAGGCTTGAAGCTGAAGAATGTTACTTTTGAATTGAAGAATCCAGATGCCCGACCGGAAATCATTTGCGAGGACGGGGATATACAGATTTATAAATAATCGTTGAATATGCGAAAAATTATTAGTGCAATATTGATAGGGTCTTGTGCGTTGGCCTCTGTCAATGCACAGACACAGTTTCCGGTCACCAGTCCGGATGGTTCTATCTCTTTGGTGTTGAAACTGAAAGATAAAGAACTTTATTATGAAGTAGAAAAGGACGGAGTGAAGGTATTGGTTGAGGCACCTGTACGTCTGACCATAGATGAATCGGAACTTTGTAGCTCGGTCGAAGTCCTGTCTTCGGATACATATAAGACGGATAATACTTATCCTATCCGGGGTAGCCATTCTTTGGCAGTAGATAAAAGCAATGGGCAAATTATTAAGTTACGAAATAACAGTTTGAAGACTGATTTCTCTTTGGAGGCGAGAGCTTATAACGATGGTGTTGCTTTTCGGATGATACTTCCCGGCAAGCAAGGAGAAATAAGAACGCCGGATGAACATACCTTATTTACATTGCCGGTGGGGAGTACGGTGTGGTATCATGATATGTATTGTCACTATGAGGGCATCCATCAGAAAAAGGATATCTCTGAAATCATGCAGGGAGAATGGGCTGCTCCTCCGGTAACGGTGCAATTGCTGGGAACATCCGGTTATCTTTGTATAACAGAATCTGCTTTGATGAATTATGCCGGTATGTCATTACAGGCAAATGGTAAGAATGGTTTTGAAACGAAACTGGGACATGCACAACCGGCCGGATATCCTTTTGCCCATGATTATAGTCTGGCAGAAGCCCGGCGGTTATCGAAACCGGCAGCTTTGGCAGGTACTATAATAACTCCCTGGCGTACAATCATAATAGCTGATAATCTGAATGAGTTGGTGAATTCCGATTTGATAACCAACCTGGCTCCGGCACCGGATAAACGACTATTTCCGAAAGGAATAAATACGGACTGGATTAAACCGGGACGTTCCGTATGGTGTTGGCTGGATGGTGGAGCACGGACAGTGGAGGGAATGAAAGAATTTTCTAAACTGGCCGGAGAGTTAGGGTTTGAATATAATACGGTAGATGCTTTTTGGTATCGTTGGACAGATGAACAGTTAAAAGACCTGGTGGATTATTCGGCTCAGTTTGGAGTTAAAATCTGGTTATGGCGTCACGGCCGGGATATGCGTGATCCTAAAAAACGCAGAGAATTGTTTGAACGCTGTCACAGATTAGGAGTTGTCGGCTTGAAACTTGACGCGTTCTCACATGAGTCGAAAGAATTTGTCGATTTATATCAGTCATGTCTGAAAGAAGCGGCGGAATATAAACTGATGCTAAACATTCATGGCAGTAATAAACCGACGGGTGAAGTGCGTACGTGGCCGAATGAGATGAGTCGTGAAGGTATTCGTGGCTTGGAATATGGGAAAAATCAGTATGAGTGGAGCACGCATAATACAACCTTGCCTTTCACTCGTCTGGTAGCGGGAGCCGGAGATTATACACCCGTTATTTTTGGAGAACGTCGTTTGGAAACGTCATGGGTACATCAGTTAGCTACGGCACTTGTTTTCAACTCTTCTGTCATATTCTTCGGTTCACACCCGAAAGCGATGTTGGATAATCCGGCTGTGAAATTCTTGAAGCAAATACCTGCTACCTGGGATGAGACGGTGGTATTGCCATCCAGTCGGATAGGTGAGGTTGCGGCATTTGCACGAAGAAGCGGAAAGACTTGGTTTTTGGCTGTGCTGAATGGACAAGAGGAATGTTCCCTGCAATTTCCTTTATCATTTTTGGGTGACGGATGGTATGAAGGAATGGTTTTGAATGATCGGCCGTCTGATGCTGCCGCTATCAAGACAGAACGTGTCTTCTGTAGAAAATCTGATGCTTTGACGGGACACATGCGTACAGGGGGTGGATATATTGTGATGTTTACTCCTCAAGAATAATTAATGATTAATGATGAATACCATGAGAAAACTATTGAGAGCAGCAATGTTGCTGTTGGCGGTATTAATGGCCGCTTGTACGGCTCCCGATACATGGGAGTTGGTGTCCAAGGACAATAATATCCGTTTCGTCCTGGCAAACAAAAAGGATAAAGGTGAAGTAAATCTTTGCTATTCCGTTTATTATAGGGATACGCTGGCAGTAGAGAAATCTCTTTTAGGGCTGGTTATGGATAATTGTGAGTATGGAAAAGACGCACAATTTGTTTCCGCTTCTGCAGTGAAAGATATTTCTAATGTTTATCAGTTAAAATCCGGTAAGAAATTGAATACTACGGATGAGTGCCGTGAGCAGATTTTTACTTTCCGTATCAAAGAAGACAAATTGTTTAATTTGATTGTAAGGGTATATAATGACGGAGTCGCTTTCCGTTATGAACTACCCGGAGAGGCTGGACAGATGCACACCATCCAGACCGAGCATACAGAATTTGCCGTGCCCGTAAATGGAAAAGCGTGGATACACCCGTATGACTGGAACGATCGTCATAAACCGAGCTATGAACAATATTGCCGGAGTGAAATAGATATCCGTTCGGAATGTGGGCATGGGCGTGGTTGGGCATTCCCTATGCTATTCAATACCAACGGAATCTGGATGATGATCACAGAAGCTCATCTGAATGGCTCATATCCTGCTACTCATATAGATAATGCCGGAACAGATAAAGCATATAAAATCCGCTTTCCGGAACCGGATGAGCCAATTGTACCGGATGCAGTAGAGCCGGTATCAGAATTACCGTGGTTCACTCCTTGGCGTGCCATTATCATAGGGGATGATCTGAATACCATATTCCAGACACAAATGGTTTCACATCTGAATCCTGCATCTGTAGTAAGCGATGAATCCTGGATAGAGGCCGGACGCGCTTCATGGAGCTGGTGGTCTAATGGCAGCACTCCCCGTGATTATAAAGCACAACTGAAATATGTGGATCTTAGTGCAGAAATGGGTTGGGAATATATGCTGATTGATGCCGGCTGGCAAAACATGGGCAACGGTGGCACTATGGAAGATGTAGTGAAATACGCACAGAAGAAAGGAGTGGGGGTCTGGTTATGGTACCATTCCGGTGCAGGACGTGAAAAAGATTCTGTATCGACACATCGTCTGATGAGTGATCCGGAATTACGTTGTGCAGAAATGAAACGCATCAGTGAAGTAGGAGTGAAAGGAATCAAGGTCGATTTCTTTGATACAGACAAACAACGTATTATCCAACTTTATCCGGCTTTATTGAAAGATGCCGCGGACAATCATTTGCTAATAGATCTTCATGGTGCCACTTTACCCCGTGGCTTTGAACGTACGTATCCGAATATGCTGACTACGGAAGCTATCCGGGGTGCAGAAACCTTGGGACGTCAGGAACGTTGCGACCAGGCGGCAAAACATAATGCTACTGTACCTTTCACACGCAATGTAGTCGGTTCGATGGATTACACTCCGGTGACTTTCTCTGATAAAGTACGCCAAGGGGTACCTGCTATACGTAAGACAACTATGGGGCATCAGTTGGCTCTGACAGTAGTCTTTGAGTCCGGTTTTCAATGTTTTGCTGATAAGGCGGAGTCTTATCTTTCTCTACCGGAACAACCGAAACAATTCCTGAAAGAAGTACCCGCTGCCTGGGACGAAAGTATCCTGCTGGCTGGTTATCCTGCTGATTATGCTGTTGTGGCTCGTCGTTCCGGTGATGTCTGGTATATTGGCGGTATCAGTGGTAAGGAAGAGGAACGTGAAATAGAATTTACCTTGCCTGCCGGATGTGAAGGTAACCCATTCACTATGATTATAGATGGAAAAGATAAGGATAGTTTTGACTACACGCCTGTGGAGAATATGAACGGAACGGTAAAAGTGAAGGTACTTCCGAATGGTGGCTTTGCCGGTATAATCCGATGAAATGAGAATAACACTATTATAATAAAATGAAGAGAATGAAGAAGATTTTGATTGTAGGGGCAATGGCTTTGTTGATGCTATGTCCTGCTAAAGCACAGATAGCCTGGCAGCAAGTGGAGCCCGGCGTTTGGAAAGGCGTGGTAGGTACTCCTGAAGAGTATTCATTACTGGGAGTGGCCGGTGTCACACCGCAAAAGGAAGGTTTTGCCCGCTTACCGGAGGTGACATTACCCCAATTAGCGAATGAAATTGTGGGTTCCATACAGGATGGTAAAACAAGTCTCCGTATTCCTTTGCAACGTAAGGAGCAATTGTACGGCTTTGGACTGAACTTCCAGACGGTACACCAGCGTGGCAAGATTCTGAACCTGCATGTAGACCATTACGGTGGACGTGACAACGGACGCACACATGCTCCTGTTCCCTTTTACATTTCCAGTTCCGGTTATGGGGTACTGATCAATTCGGCACGTTATCTGACGGTGTATGCTGGTAGCGGCGCGCGTAAGGATAGTCCGAATGCTCCGGTAGCCAAGGATCGTAATCTGGATAAGACCTGGACATCCGCTCCTTACTCGGATGCCGTTTCTATCTTGGTTCCTACCCCGGGTGCAGAAATTTATCTGTTTGCCGGACCTACTCCTATGGATGTTGTCCGTCGTTATAACCTGCTCTGTGGAGGTGGTACATTGCCTCCGCGCTGGGGATTGGGCTTTACGCAACGTACAAAGAAGCTCTATACAGCTGAAGACGTGAAGAACGA
>OIEH01000830.1_pt1 | contig 14443 bp, 14 predicted proteins | sample 1604811 | NCBI WGS metagenome assembly OIEH01 (sample SAMN01760945, study PRJEB22395) | human gut metagenome | reverse complement strand
GCTCCGGCAACTTGTCCGCCAATTGCTTGAGCGGTTTCCCGGCTGCCGGGTGTGCGGACACCGGGATCTTTCGCCCGACCTGAACGGGAATGGCGAGATAGAACCGGAGGAGTGGATTAAACAGTGCCCGTGCTTCGAGGTGGCTAAGGAATTCGGAGAATTTGCCGATGAGACCGGAAGTGCGGAAGAGCGCAGAGTAAAACAACAATTTAAATAAAAGAAAGGAGGTAAATTATGGCAATGAAGAAATCTGTATGGGATATGATCCTGAAAGTGGTTATCGCAGTGGCTTCGGCTGTAGCAGGCGTTTTGGGCGCTAATGCGATGAATCTGTAAACTGTGATGAGGATGTCGAAAGTGGACAATAACTTCCGACATCCTCTAAATAAGCAAAAACTAAATAAAATATATCAACTATTAATATTCAAACCTATGATGGAAAAGAAGCTGTACACATTATTATTATGTATATTGATGGGGGTATCCGTGAAAGCTCAGGACTTCTCTCCAGGACCAGATGCTCAAAATCTGACGGAGGGGAAGAATGTAGTGGTGGACCATGTAACAGGATTATTTTACTATAAAGTTCCTTTGTATAGTCTGAAGTCTGGTGATTATGAATTACCTATTTCATTGGATTATGTAGGGAAAGGGGTAAAGGCAAATGACCCCTATGGTTTGGTCGGGTACAATTGGTCGCTCAATATCGGGGGAATTGTTACCCGTATAATGCGTGGCGGATTTGCTGATGAGGACAGCGGATATCTGATTAATGATAGACACTTTACTACTCCTCTGGAACAAGAAGCCAAAAGTGTGGGGCTTCGCAAACGGGATGGAGAGAGCGATATTTTTACTGCGGTATTCAACGGAAAGAAAGTGGACTTTATTATCCAGATGGACGAGGATTTTCATGTATATGCTCTTCCGTTGGAACAGACAGATGTTCGTATCGAGTGTGAGGGTGGTTATGCAAACATTACTGGTTGGATGATTACGGACAATAACGGAGACCGGTATATTTACCGGAAGGAAGCTAAACATAGAGATGTCGAATATGTGAATGTATCCACTTCAAATGGTGTTAGTACAGAGTATACTTCTGCGTGGTATCTTACCCAAATACTTCCATATAACGGTGCACCGATTGATTTTCATTACAATGGAGATACTTCTGGATTTTCCGATGAGGATGTATATGTAATGAATGTGTATAACTCCTGCAAGATGAACTACACATACGGTAGTCCCATAAAAGAACAACCTTTTGATTTTGGAAAATATCGGTCGGAGTTTGACTTTGCCATTTCGAAGGCTAAATTTCACTTGGACATGTGTTCTTTACAGATGAGTATTGAAGATTTGAATTCGAAATTGAGAGATTTTAACCAATACGGTCTGTCCGTTATCCAGCCACTTAACAGCGGCTATATAAAAAAGAATACCAGAATTGTCGGATTATTATCTGATATATCTCAAATGGATAACTTTTCAAAGCAATTGAAAGAAGCGTTGGAAAGTATGGCAAAATATTGCAGAAATATGTCTGGTGGTGATCGATATCATGCGGATATGGCCAGTAGCTATTTGGATGGAGCGGCATTTTGTATAGAATCGTATTTATCTGAGGTCCGGTATATTAAGACAAAAGAAATAAGTGGAGGAAGTAGTTACTCCGTTCTTTCTCCGTTGCTTGATAGGATTACTTCTTCTGAATATGTTATCAAGTTTGCCTATCATTCTTCTTCCTCTACTTTATCTTCCGTTAGTTTGCATAACCGAAATCTGGAATTGCTGTCGTCATATTCGATGGGTTCAGTATCCCCTTTGAGAGAACTGGCTTTCCTAGATAAGAATGGCAGAAAAATATCCATCACAAAGTTTGATTATTATGATAAGGATGATTTTTCCGGTTGGAAGGAGAAAGGAAAAGATCTTTGGGGATATCCTGTTGCACAAAATGAAGAAGATGAGGTATGTGAAGAATATGCTATGGTCAAGTCTTTGAAAAGTATAACCTTGTCCGGCGGCGGAAAGATAGGGATCTGTTATGAAAGAAATAGGGCAAGAAATACCATAGTAGGGGGAATACGCTTGAAATCGTTGGTGTTCGGTGACATGGAGGGTGTACGGAATGATACTATTTTTTATGCTTATCCCCAAATGGGTGTGAGTGTGTATTATTCCTTTTCCAATAAGGTTACCATTACTTATCCTACATGTAGTGACATAATTGTTTATGACTGTGTACAGCCGGAAGGGCATCCGATAATAAATACGGGTAACAATGGCTTTTATTATCCATGCGTGGCGGAGATAGTTTCTGGTAAAGGTAGCACTGTCTACCATTATCGGGTGGTTTCTCCTTCGTCGACGACTGATAACTACCCATATTGGTTGAACGGGTTACTGACAGAAAAACAGATGTACAATGCCGATGGAGAGTTGTTAAAAAGAGTTAGGTATACTTATGATGTGCATGCAGACAGGGGAAATAGACTTCTGCAAATACAGCCTTCTAATTTTTATTTGGATGGTGATGAATTGAGGAGTTTTTACAGTCATCAAGGAACTGCTTATTTGACAGGAGAGGAGTTTTATGAATGTAACATTAAGCCACGCCTGACTCCAACGAATACCGACAAACTCTATTATTTGCAGCATAGCTGGAAAATTGCTTTAAAGGAAGAAGTGGAATACAGGAATAATGGAAATACCCCGTATTATCAGACAAAGTATTTCTATGATAATGAGAAGTCTATGTTTCCTACTCGTATTGTTCGTATTGGATCGGATGGTATTGAACGGACCGAGGTTATAAAACGGGTAATGGACATGGCGGATATGGCAAATTCTGTCTTCATCAAAATGAGAGAAGCTTGTTTGCTCTCTCCTGTAATAAAATTGCAAAACTTGATTGATGGGAAACTGACCAATGAAACAGTATATCGATATCAATCGGATGGAAAGGGAAAGCCGGGATCTATAGTTTTGGCGGAAGAACTGACTTATACTCCTGACACTCCGAAAGTGTATCTTCCTGCTATTATTGATACACTGTTATTTATTTATGGAGATGATAAATATGTGGCGGAAGCCTCTCATCGTTATGTTAGACAAAAGAAATTCCGGTTACGGGTAGAAACTGAAGGAAGAACGGCAGTGAAAAGCTATGCTTACGATGACTATGGGAAATTATTGATGGAAAGCGATGCGAACAGAATTGCGGTAAGTGACAAATATAAAGGAGCGAATGTGACAGTAAATGGGGCTGAAATTAACAGCGTATTGAAGTCTTTAAGAAAGTATAGGTATTTTTTTAATCAAGAAGAAGGAGTTTTTGAAGAAATAGAAGATAAACAATTCCTTCGTTTTTTAGCTTCAGCGGAAAATGACTTGATCTCTTCATTTATGTTGGAAATAATAAAAAATAGACCGGATTTAAGTATAGCTAGAAACTATTATGAACATATCGAAGAGAATGGTTACAAAGCATTAAGCGTATTTGTATATGAGTATGAACGGCTTATGAAACTCTATCCTGAATCCAGCGATTATTTAAGAGGTTTTTTAAATGAGGTGGAAGCATTATTCAGATTTGACAAACTTGAGCTTTTTAATTTTTTCTATTTAAGATTCAACGTTGCCAACAACGGGTTTGCTAATCTTCCACAATTAACTCCTCTTTCAGGTGTTCAATACATAAAATTATATATATTGGACGGCAATGAAACTGCTTCGGGAGTTATTGCTCATTCTGGTGGAAAGACTTCATATACCGTTGAAAGTGTTTCTTCCTCTAAACTGAAAATATACACTATATATTTGGGGGAGTATTCCGATATAACTTCTGTCACGACCTTAGGTCAAGGTTCTTACATGGCACTCGTCCCCGAAGGAGTCAATTTTGAAGCTATTTCTTATAATGAAGACGGCACGATATACGCTCGTTTCGACCAAAGTGGAAATGTAGAGTATTACACTTATGATTCCGTAGGGAGAGTGACCAAAGTAGAAGATCAGTACGGAAATATTCTGAAAATGTACGAACACAACCAATCCATTAATGAATAAATTAGATATTTAATATGAAAACAGTAAAGATAAAACGAGCAATAAGCCTGCTTTGTCTGCTTTTTTTCTCTCTTTTTATGAATGGGCAACAAGCGGGCTATACGAAAGCACGTAATTATACGGCAGAAAAAATTTATCTGGACGAAAGTTCCCGAACGGACAGTAATGCGGTACGAACTGTTCATAATATAGTCTATACCGACGGTTTCGGGTTCAAACAACAGGAGATACAAGTAAACGGTAGCCCTGTGGATAATGCCGACCTGGTATTTTCATACGCTTACAGTACAATGGGCAAGATTGAAAAAGAATACTTGCCGTATGCGAAAAACGATAACGGAGGCGCCTTTGATACTTTTTCTTCGGAACGTTGGAGTATGTATGGTGCGGAAGAGCAGCCTTATGCCTATCATCTGACTCAATATGAGGACAACCCGCTGATGCGTGTATCTCGGCAGATGGGACCTGGTAAGGTATGGCACACTGCCGGCAAGAGTGTTCAATCCATTTATGGGATGAATGGGGTGAACGAGGTGAAGCACTACAAAGTAGCCCTCGATGGTTTGTTGACTATTTCTGGATTCTATGAAGCAGGAAAACTGGAAACCGTTACCAAAATGGATGAAGACGGATGCCAGAGTATAACCTATACCGATTCCGATAAACGTATCATTCAGATTGTATCTGTCAACGGTGAAGATAGTTTGAGAACTTGCTATGTGTACGATGATCGTAGCCATCTTCGTTATGTCCTCTCTCCGGAAGCTGACCATTGGTTGGAAGCGGAAACGGATACGGTGGATGTCTCTGTCTTGAAAAGTCTGGTCTATACGTATGAGTACGATAGCCGGGACCGCCTGATATCAAAACGTCTTCCGGGTTGTGAACCCGTTTATATGATTTATGATAGACGTGATCGTATAGTATTGGCCCAAGACGGAAAACAACGGAACGATGATGCAAGGAAATGGAGTTATTTTCTTTATGACTGCCATAACCGCGTGATAGAAGAAGGTGAGGTGCAACTCTCTTCCGAACAGTCTCTTAGTGAACTCCGTCAATCGGCATGGGAAAGTGTGCGTTATCTTCCCGAGGGCATCCGTACGCCTTTGCAATATACAGTGTATGATAGCTATGAGCCGACGGAAAACGTGATAAGCCATTTCTTTGTTCCGGTTATCGGATATGATACGCTATATAATGTATATCCTACCGGTTTGGTAACCAGTGTAAAGGTACGCCTCCTCGGTACAGACGACTGGATAACAGAAACCACTTACTATGATACCCGTTCTCGTGCCATTCAGATTTTTTCCCATTATCCCGGAAAAGGATCACGACAGACTGATATTGCATACGACTTTACGGGTAATGTGTTGAAGCTAAGGGATAAAACTGGAGTAAACGTCTTGGAAACCATATACAAATATGATGAAAGAGGTAGACTGTTGACTAAAGTCAATACTTGGAACGGAACGTCTTCCGACAAAGTGGCTTATACGTATGACAGGTTAGGTCGCCTGACAGGCAAGAGATATAATGACGTATGGACAGAAAGCCTCTCTTATAATATCCGCGGCTGGCTGACAGGAATAAAGAGCCCGCACTTCTCACAAACGCTACACTATACAGACGGAGCAGGTACTCCTTGTTATAATGGAAATATCAGCAGTACAATATGGAAAACAGAAAACGGTTCGTTCAAAGGATATCAATATGTATACGACGGATTTTCCCGTCTGAAAGACGCAAAGTATGGTGAAGGTATCCTGCTGAGTGACAATGTCAACCGTTTTGACGAGCAAATCACGAACTATGATAGGAACGGAAATATCCTCTCACTGCTTCGCTACGGACAGACTTCTGCCGCTGGCTACGGACTGGTTGATAACTTGAATCTGATCTATGCGGGAAATCAGCTACAATCGGTCTATGATAACGCCACTCATTCCGTGTACGGTAATGGTATGGAGTTTAAGAATGGTGCAACGGAGAGTATAGAGTATGTTTACGATGAAAATGGAAACTTAACGCAAGATTTGAATAAACAGATAGTTGCTATTCAATATAATTTATTAGATTTGCCAGAGAAAGTTGAGTTTGAGAATGGTAACAGTATCTCTTACCTCTATTCAGCTGACGGAACGAAACTTCGTTCTACTTATGTTTTAGGTAATGATACGACTATCGTCTCTTATTTTGGCAATGCGATCTATGAGAATGATGTGTTAGTCCGGATGCTGACTTCGGATGGATATATAACACCTTCCGATGACAAGTTCCATTATTTTTGTTGTGACCATCAGGGCAATACCCGTGTTGTACTTGCGCAGAACGGGACAATGGAAGAGGTGAATGATTATTATCCTTTCGGAAGTTTACTTTCTTCATTTGTGAATTCCGTTCAGCCTTATAAGTATAATGGGAAAGAATTGGATCGTAAAAGCGGATTGGATTGGTATGATTACGGGTCGAGAATGTATGATGCGACGTTGGGTAGATGGCATACGGTGGATCCGATGGTAGAACTTTATTGTGAAACCAGTCCATATAATTATTGTGGTAATAATCCTGTAAATAGATTTGACCCTGACGGTATGGATTATTGGAGCACAAATAGTCCGGCTGAGATTGCCCGTTTTATGGATGCTCTTCGTTTCAATAATAGTTCTATCCTGGAGAAGTTTAACTTTAGCTCGTGGGATTATGCTACGGATGTGGAGTTCACAGGCAATTTGACATTCAATGATGAAACAAATACTTTTTATTCAAGTTATGGTATTGTTAAGGATGGAGTCCCTACCAGAGTTGGTGTTTCTGTAAAAGCATCCAATGTTTGGGAAGGTGGAGCTTCAATAGATGGAGGTAAAGGAAGATGGTATCGAAATGCATCTGGTAGCCTGAACAATGTATATCCTGAGTTCGGGATTCTTACTTTTGCAAGGGGGATAGCTAATCTGTTATACAAGGAGGGGCAGAAGTTACCTGTTCAGATACACCACTTTGCTACAAATAAAAACTCTAAATATACGAGAAAGATGGCAGATATCGCTCAAATTTATGGATTAAAGCTAGATGAGGCTTGGAACAAAGTGGCACTTCCGCATTTGGGAAGACATCCAAACGCATATCATGAGTTTGTATTGAGGGGTATGAAACAAGCTAGTAGGGAAGCCGGTAGAAATCCTAAAAAGTTTCTGAAACTCTATAATAAATATGTGAAACAAAAAGTTATTAATAATCCCAATTTATTAAATAAATCAGGTTGGAAATGAAAAAATATTATTGTGTATATTGGAGAGATAATCCAGAGATTGCAAGTGCATGTTATGAGGGTGAGAATCAACTCGATTATGAGTTAATATCTCGGTTGGAAGGCAAAAATGAAATGCCGTTAGATTTTAAATTGAGAAGAATTAAGGAGGGAAAAGATGGCTTAACTATTGATGACAATACAGTAATAGTAAAAGATGTTTGGCTGGATTATCAGCCTAATAGCTTGGTGTGGCCTATAATGTCTGAAAAGTTTAAAAGTATAATTGAAGTGAGTTTGAAAGGCAATGAGCAAATAGATTGGATTACTTGCAATCTTAAAAATTTAGGTGAAACTAGGGAGTATTACATTTTGCGCTTCAATAAGCAAATGGATGTGCTGGACAAGAAGAAAACATTATTTATGGATGAAAGAAAAGAAAGTGTAATAAAACCTGTCTTTTCTTTCTCTAAGATTAAAAATTACAGTGTGTTTGTATGTCCTTCATCCTATAATTTATGGAAAATACCTTCTTCATTCTATGTTAATGAAGAAATTAAAAAGAAAATACAAAAAGAAAAATTAACAGGAATAGAGTTCGAAAAGGCGATTATAACGGAATAGATATTTCTGAACCATGTTGTGATTTAGTTAATCATATTCGATAACCGTATTTGATGCTTGCCCTGACATGAGAACTCTTAATTGTTAGTTTCATGTCAGGGCTTTTTTGCATTACTCTGGGTTAAATCAAGATGGACGGCACTTCGATGTACAAATAGGTAGCAAATTGGGATATGTGTTTGGCAAAGCGACAGGAAATGCGCATAATATAGAACTATTTGGAGGTAAATAATATGAATATAATTGTAAAAACTTGTATGTAAAGGAATACTGTTTTGGCTCATTTCGGGAACAAACCTTGTTTTTAAATAATATAAATAGTCAAAAACAATTGGCTTTGGAAAATACGTATGGAGAATTATATTATTGTTATGTATTTTGCAATTCAATTACACAAGAAAAGGAGTTTACGTTGTCATTTTGCAGCGACTTTATTCAAGAAAATATAAATATATGTTTTTGGATAAATAAGAATATTGTAATTATAAGTTTTGATTCTTATGTATATTTTATCGATAATAAGGAAGGCCAAGTTATAAAAGTAATAGGCTTAACTAGCCCATTGACTGGTGTTTATCAAATAGATGATAACAAGATACTCGTTTTGGAAGAAACTTATATTAGAACAGTTAACCCTTATGGGGAAATTGTTCAAGATATGACGACTGATTTAATTGATGACTTTAATATTCAGGATGATGTATTTATATGTATTCGCTGATAATAATAAATACACATATAAATTATAGCGTCTTATTCTAGTATAAAGTGACTTGGAAATCAATTTAGTTAACATGTTCGAGCCTTATTATGTTTTGTCTCGATATGAACTGTCAAAACTACTCTCATCTTGTATCGGGGACAACTCTTCTATTAAAAGTCCTTAACGAAAGCCCAATCCATCACTTTTTATTTGTTTCTTTGCACCAAATTAGGGTATAGTGTTGCTTCTTGCATTGAGGCAGCACTTAATTTTGTTTTAGGATTGATGGAGAAACTCAGTATAAATGCTTGTCCGGTGTGTGGTTGTACGCACTTGAAACGCGTCATGACTTGTACGGATTTTTATGCTTCGGGCGAACAGTTTGAGCTGTATTCGTGTGACGATTGCAGCTTTACGTTCACGCAAGGAGTTCCGGTGGAAGCAGAGATAGGCAAGTATTATGAGACTCCCGACTACATCTCCCACACTGATACGCGCAAGGGCGCGATGAATAATATCTATCATTACGTACGTTCCTATATGCTGGGCCGCAAAGCGCGTCTGGTAGCCAGAGAAGCGCATCGCAAGACGGGACGTTTGCTCGATATAGGTACGGGAACCGGTTACTTTGCCGATACGATGGTACGTCGTGGTTGGAAAGTGGAGGCGATAGAGAAAAGTCCGCAGGCACGTGAATTTGCAAAAGCGCATTTCAATCTGGACGTAAAGCCGGAGTCGGCACTGAAAGAGTTTGCTCCCGATAGCTTTGATGTCATTACCCTTTGGCACGTGATGGAGCATTTGGAACATCTCAGTGAGGTGTGGGAACGACTCCGTGAGCTGTTGACGGAAAAAGGAGTATTGATTGTGGCAGTGCCCAACTGTTCTTCGTACGACGCCAAGCGTTATGGCGAATATTGGGCGGCATACGACGTTCCCCGCCACCTTTGGCATTTTACTCCGGGCACTATACAGCAGTTGGCTTCCCGTCACGGTTTTATTATGGCAGCACGCCATCCGATGCCGTTCGATGCGTTTTACGTATCTATGCTGAGCGAGAAACATTGTGGCAGTTCGTGTAGTTTCCTGAAAGGGATGTATGCAGGCACGCTGGCTTGGTTCAACGCTTTGGGACGAAAGGAACGAAGCAGTTCCATGATTTACGTATTCCGAAAAAAGAGATAACGCATGGGAAATAAAAACAAGTATAAGTCAGGTTCGATTTTCGACATGCAGTTCATTACGTCGAGTATCAGTACGACACTGGTGTTGCTGTTGCTGGGACTGGTCGTCTTTTTCGTGTTGACGGCACACAATCTTTCCGTCTATGTTCGTGAGAATATCAGTTTCTCTATTCTTATCAGTGACGATATGAAGGAGGCCGACATACTGAAACTTCAGAAGAAACTGAACGGCGAATCTTTCGTGAAAGAGTCCGAATACATCTCTAAGAAGCAGGCTTTGAAAGAGCAGACGGAGGCGATGGGTACTGACCCCGAAGAGTTTCTGGGTTATAATCCTTTCACCGCTTCTATCGAAATCAAGCTCCATTCCGAGTATGCGAATTCCGACAGTATCGCGAAGATAGAGAAGAAGATCAAGAGGAATACCAACATACAGGATGTGCTCTATCGGAAGGAGCTGATTGACGCAGTGAATGACAATATACGGAATATCAGTCTGGTGCTGCTTGCGTTGGCGGTAGTGCTTACCTTTATCTCTTTTGCATTGATAAACAATACGATAAGGCTGGCCATTTACTCCAAGCGGTTTCTCATTCACACCATGAAACTGGTAGGTGCGAGTTGGGGATTTATTCGTGGCCCATTTCTCCGGAAGAATGTGTGGAGCGGAGTGTTGGCGGCGGTTGTGGCAGATACGGTATTGATGGGAACTGCTTATTGGGCGGTGACATACGAGCCGGAGCTGCTCCAGGTCATCACGCCCGAGGTGATGTTGATTGTATGTGCAAGCGTATTGGTATTTGGAATTGTGATTACATGGCTCTGCGCCTATGTGTCAATCAATAAATATCTGAGAATGAGGGCGAACAGCCTGTACTATATTTAGCGGATAATGAGTGATAAGTAATAAGTTGAGGTAGTGAGACACGTCGTTTGCGACTTTGATTTATAATTTTTAATTTATAATTTTTAATTGAAACTATGTCTGACAAGCAGAAATTTGCCTTTGATAAAGTGAACTTTATCTTGCTAGCAATAGGAATGGCGATTGTTATCATCGGGTTCCTGCTGATGGCGGGACCTTCGTCGTCCGAAACAGCCTTTGAACCGGATATTTTCAGTGTACGTAGAATAAAGATAGCGCCTGCTGTTTGCCTGTTTGGCTTCTTGTCTATGATATACGCTGTGTTACGCAAACCTAAAACTCAAAAGACAGAGAAATAAAGATGGGGGATCTGACTACATTTGAAACAATTATCATCGCTATTGTAGAGGGGTTGACGGAGTTTCTTCCGGTTTCTTCTACGGGACACATGATTATAACACAAAACATACTGGGAGTAGAGAGCACGGAATTCGTGAAGGCTTTTACAGTTATTATTCAGTTTGGCGCGATTCTTTCGGTTGTCTGCCTTTATTGGAAACGGTTCTTCCGGTTGAACAACACTCCGGTGCCTGCCGGTACTTCCTGGCTGAAGCGTTTGCTGCATCGGTTCGATTTCTATTGGAAGTTGTTGGTCGCTTTTATCCCTGCGGCTATATTGGGCTTCTTATTCAGTGATAAGATAGATGAATTGTTGGAGAGTGTGACGGTGGTGGCCGTTATGCTGGTGATTGGCGGAGTGTTCATGTTGTTTTGCGACAGAATATTCACGAAAGGAAGTGAAGATACGGTGCTGACGGAGAAGAAGGCATTTAATATCGGCTTGTTTCAGTGTATTGCCATGATACCGGGCGTTTCGCGTTCGATGGCTACCATTGTGGGCGGTATGGCGCAGAAACTGACACGTAAGGAAGCGGCCGAGTTTTCGTTTTTCCTGGCGGTGCCGACGATGTTTGCGGCAACCGGATATAAGGTGCTGAAACTCTTTCTGGATGGAGGGACTGAAGTACTGATGAATAATATGCCGGCACTTATCATTGGTAATGTAGTGGCTTTTATCGTCGCTTTGCTTGCTATAAAGTTCTTTATAAACTTCGTGACCAAATATGGCTTTAAGGCATTCGGTTGGTACCGGATTATCGTGGGTGGAGCTATTCTGGTGATGTTGTTGATGGGATATAATCTGCAAATAGACTGATGGGCTTTGGATGAGTGGTCACAGAAGCGGATGAGTTATAAATAAAGGCTGATGAATTTTAAAAAAGGAGAAGTACTGTTTTTTAATAAACCTCTCGGGTGGACTTCATTTAAAGTAGTGGGACATGCCCGCTATCATATCTGTCGCCGGATAGGAGTGAAAAAACTGAAAGTCGGGCACGCCGGTACGCTGGATCCTCTTGCAACGGGGGTGATGATAGTATGTACGGGTAAGGCCACGAAGCGGATAGAAGAGTTTCAATATCATACGAAGGAGTATATCGCCACGCTCCGGCTGGGGGCTACTACGCCGTCGTACGATCTGGAACACGAGATAGATGCCACCTACCCTACCGGACATATCACGCGGGAGATGGTGGAAGAAGTGTTGACACATTTTATAGGTACGATAGAACAGGTTCCCCCTGCTTTTTCCGCCTGCATGGTGGATGGAAAACGTGCTTATGAGTTGGCACGGAAAGGCGAGGAAGTCGAACTAAAGGCGAAGCAGCTTGTTATCGACGAGATTGAATTGCTGGAATGCTGTCTGGAGACACCGGAGCCGATGATTCGGATTCGTGTGGTATGCAGCAAGGGAACGTATATCCGTGCATTGGCACGCGACATTGGCGAAGCACTCCACAGCGGAGCGCATCTGACGGGATTGATTCGTACACGTGTGGGCGATGTCCGTCTGGAAGACTGTCTGGATCCTGAACACTTTAAAGAGTGGATAGACCGGCAGGAAATAGAAAATGAGGAAGAAAATAATTAACGTAATAAGGAATAGATATGAAATTATCACAATTCAAATTTAAGTTACCCGAAGACAAGATCGCGTTGCACCCGACGAAGTATAGGGATGAATCGCGTTTGATGGTATTGCATCGTAATACAGGTAAGATTGAGCACAAGATGTTCAAAGATGTGTTGGACTACTTTGATGATAAAGATGTGTTTATATTCAATGATACGAAAGTGTTTCCTGCCCGCTTGTATGGTAACAAGGAGAAGACAGGTGCTCGTATCGAGGTATTCTTGTTGCGTGAGTTGAATGAAGAACTTCGTTTGTGGGACGTATTGGTTGATCCGGCACGTAAGATACGTATCGGTAACAAGCTATATTTCGGTCCGGACGATTCAATGGTGGCTGAAGTGATTGATAATACCACTTCTCGCGGACGTACGCTCCGTTTCCTTTACGACGGACCTCATGACGAGTTCAAAAAGGCACTGTATTCTCTGGGTGAAACTCCACTCCCCCACTCCATTATCAACCGTCCCGTAGAACCGGAAGATGCTGAACGCTTCCAGTCTATTTTTGCAAAGAACGAAGGTGCGGTGACTGCTCCGACTGCTAGCTTACACTTCAGCCGTGAGTTGATGAAACGTCTGGAAATCAAAGGTGTAGACTTCGCATATATCACTTTGCACGCTGGTCTGGGTAACTTCCGCGACATCGACGTAGAGGACTTGACGAAGCATAAGATGGATTCGGAACAGATGTTTGTAAACGAAATGGCGGTGAAAACCGTGAATCGTGCCAAAGATAACGGTAGAAATGTATGTGCGGTAGGTACGACAGTGATGCGTGCTATTGAAAGCGCAGTCAGCACTGACGGACATCTCAAGGAATTTGAAGGATGGACGAACAAGTTTATCTTCCCTCCGTATGAATTTACCGTAGCCAATTCAATGATTTCCAATTTCCACATGCCGCTTTCTACCTTACTGATGATTGTAGCTGCTTTTGGTGGTTATGACCAGGTGATGGATGCTTATCATGTAGCATTGAAAGAAGGTTACCGTTTCGGCACGTATGGAGATGCAATGCTGATTTTGGACAAATAATGGCAAAAGTTTATCTGGGACTCGGCACTAATCTTGGGGATAAAGAACAAAATCTTCGGGATGCCGTGCAAAAAATAGAAGAGCAGGTAGGGAAAATAGTTTCCCTGTCTGCTTTTTACGTTACTGCTCCTTGGGGATTTTCTTCCGATAACAGTTTCCTGAATGCGGCGGTTTGTGTGGAGACAAAATTATCTCCATTGGAGGTATTGCAAGAGACGCAAATGATTGAAAAAGAATTGGGGCGTACCCAAAAGTCCGTTAACAGAATGTATAGCGACCGTCTGATTGATATTGACCTGTTACTTTATGAGGATTTAGTGCTTTCTGTGATTTCTGCTTCCGGAGTAGAGTTAACCCTCCCCCATCCGTTGATGACAGAACGCGACTTCGTTATGAAACCACTAGCGGAAATTGCTCCCGGATTAGTTCATCCGGTACTCGGAAAAACGATGAAAGAGCTTACTTCTTCTTTTTCTCCGCAATAAACACCGGCAAATAGGCGATACATCCTATTAGTACTGCATACAGCAAATGGATCTCCTGAAACGGCTTGTCAATGAAATGGCAGACAATGGCGTAAATAGCAATCGTGAATCCGACATAGAGCGCCAAGACCAAAAGCGTTTTTAATTTCTTATTTAGAATCATTTTAAATCTATTTATGTGTTAAATAC
>OIEH01000828.1_pt1 | contig 14471 bp, 8 predicted proteins | sample 1604811 | NCBI WGS metagenome assembly OIEH01 (sample SAMN01760945, study PRJEB22395) | human gut metagenome | reverse complement strand
CATGATGACCGTTCTGCTCCGTGCGCTCACGGAAGCGAACTGCACATGGCTCGGCACCGGCGGCAATGGCGACGAGCAGTATGATTTCGATATCACCTATCTTTCCACCATTACTGACGGCGATTACAGCCTTGCCGAATTCACCGGCGGCCAGCAGTCCGGCTGGATGGGTACGCTCAACGACTGGTTTACAAACGAAGGCTTCACAGCCTATACCGTTGCTAACGGCAAGCTTGCAAGCGGCGATGAGATCCGTATGCAGTACACTATGGACTGGGGTGCAGACCTCGGCAGTGACTGGAGCGGTACAGATACATCGCTTAAAGCGATAAGCAGCGATTACGGCACACTTTCCCCCGAATTCAGCGCAAAGACCTATAATTATACTCTTACTGTTCCTTTCGGCACAAAGAGCATCAATTTCCGTCCTACCGCACTGAACAAGAATTTCAAGACGGTAAGCAAGATCGGCGACAAGACGCTGAGCCTTACAAAGCCTACTGAAATAAAGGACGGCGATGTTATCACCGTTACGGTAGGCGAGGGTGCAACAGCAAGCACTTATAAGGTAACAATAAAGGAGGGCACAAGACCCGCCGCACGTTTTGACAGCTTTGCACTTTCGGCTTTCTCGCTTGACGGCTGGGACAATGACGCTTTCGACCCCGAAAAGCTCGAATATGATGTCAAGATAAAGTCTTACAGCACATCATCTTTCTATATCAACAGCGGAACTAAGTTCAACAAGGACCTGCTGAAGTGCTATGCGGTATATACCGATATAAACGGAGTTGCACAGAGAAACGAGATAAAGTCTGGCAGCTTCAACAGCATTTCTAATATTCCTTTCGGTCTTACAAAGCTGGTTTTAGAGCTTTGCTACATTGACGATGAAAGCATAAAGACACAGTATGTGTTCAACATAACACGTCCCTATGACTACACTGCGGAAATCGCAAGCACAAGCGGCATCACGCTTGTTCCTGCCGGCAGGGAGCTGTATGCGACAAAGTACAACGGCTTTGCAGAGGGAACGGTTTTCAGAAATGACGAAAACGGCAATGTGACCGATACGACCGGCACAAACGCAGAATGCCACAGCTACACAGCCTATGTTTTAGGCGACACCGACAGCGTTGCGCTTACTCTCAAGGGCAAAACCGCAAACGTTCATTTCAGAGCAAAGGCAGACGGCGAATACACAGAACTTAAAAGCGGCGCAACAACTCCCGCATATTCCTTCAGCAAGGACGGCACTGTTACAGTATCAATAGATGCTGTTTCGGACGGCGATTATCTTACAGACAAGTTTGATGATGCAGACAAGATAACAAGCTACAAAATAAAGCTTGTAAAGGCTGACGTTTCTATAAAGAACGTACACTTTACAGAGCTTAAAAGCGAACACGGCGATATGTATCCCGCATTCGACCCGTCACTTCTCAGCTATAATATAGTTATAGCAAATGACGCAGAATTCCCCACAGTATATTTCAAGGTTGCCGACGGTTGCACAGTTAAGATAGGCAACGATGCCGCAACAGCAGACGAAAACGGCGTTTACAGCCTTGTTACCAAGAGCGCAAACACTACTGTAACGGTAACAGACGGCACTCTTTCAGAAAGCTATACTGTCAAGGCTACAAAGAGAAGCAAGTATGACGTACCCGACAAGGTCGTTGATTATCTTTGCATCAACAGCCAGTACACCAACGTTTCCTACGGTGTAGGCCCCGAGCAGACGCTCGCAGGCACTATAAAATCACTCGGTAACTTCGGCGGTTATATCACATATTACTATGAAAACCCAGTAACAGATGACCCCTCAAACCCCTATGGCCTTGACTTCTACGCTTACGGCAACAGCTTTGTAAGCGGCGGAAGTGCGGCTGAAAGCGGACAGGTATATGTTTCTGAGGACGGCAAAACATGGTATGCACTCGCAGGAAGTGAGCATTTTGAAGATACGACCATCACCGATTACGAAGTGACATACAAAAAGACAGCCGACGGTAAAACAAGCTGGACAGACAATCAAGGCAACTCAAACGACGGCTCAAAGCAGACAGGCAGATGGGTTTCACCCAGCGTTTACTATATGAACAATCTTGCAAAGGGCGATACTGTCACACTCAGAGGCGTTGTTATCCCCGGTGTTCAGGGTAGTATACAGGGCGACAGCTCTACAGCTTCCTTTGTAGGTACGACAAGGTTCGGCTATGTTGACTACTTCAAGAACGGCACGATAGGCACTAATGTAAACGCATACAGCGAAAATGCCGAATCAAACGGTTTCGACTTAAAGTGGGCGGTAGATGAAAACGGCAACCCCGTTACATTCAAAAACGGCGTTCACTATATAAAGATACAGACAGCAAGCAACATCTGGGCAGGCGTATTCAACGAGAAATCGACAGAGGTTTCTTATGTTGTAAGAACAACTGCAAACGAGCAAGAGGTCGGCACGACAGCGCTTCCCGGAAAAATAGTCTTAACAGACGCAAACGGCAAGACAATAAAGGAAATCACTCCCGATGATAACGGTATTTACGAGATAAGCACAGGCATCGAGGAAAGCGTGAACGTTTCCGTATCCGGCGCTGACGATGATAACATTTATATCAACAATCAGCGTGTAGCATCCGGCACAGAGGCTAAAATCGCACTTAATCAGTCTGAAATAAAGGTTGTCAGAATAATCGTTCAGAACGGTGAAAAACAGCCCGTATACGCTTACCTTAAGCTCATTCCCGATGATGTAAAGGCGGCTGAGCAGGTCGAAGAGCTTATTGACGCTATAGGCGATGTAACGCTCGACAGTTATGACAGCATCACAGCGGCAAGAACGGCTTATGACAAGCTCAGCGACAACGCAAAGACGCTTGTAGGAAACTACGAAACCTTAACAGCCGCAGAAGAAGCTCTCGCTAAGGCTGAGGCTGACGTTATAAGCAATGCGATAAAGGCAATAGACGCAATCGGCAATGTAACCGCTGACAGCAAGAATAAGATTAAAAATGCAAAGGACGCTTACTCGGCAGTTCCCGAGCGTTTAAGAGATAAGGTCACAAATTCGGATACTCTTGACAAAGCAACAGAAAGATTCGCCGTTATCGACACGATAAAGCAGGCAGGCACAAAGAGCGAAGAGCACTTCGACACTGTTCTCGGCACTCTTGCGGATAACAATATCTACCCCGTTCAGTCTATCGGCGGTGAATGGTCGGTTATCGCACTCGCAAGAGCAGGAAAGCTCTCTGCCGACAAGGCGGCAAAATACTACAGCGAGCTTTGTGAAGCAGTAAAGACTAACGGTTCAGACAGACTTTCAGACAGAAAGCCTACGGAGAACGCAAGAGTTATAATCGCTCTGTCCTCACTCGGAAAGAATTCCGCAGACATCGCAGGCCATAACCTGCTGAGCGGTCTTGACGATATGGACTATATCACATCGCAGGGTATCAATGCGGTTATATTCTCACTTATAGCATTCGACACTACAGATTACAGCGCAAAGACGCACGATGAGCTTATCGCTTATATTGTTGACAATATGACGGGCAAGGGCTGGGCGCTCGCCGGCGATACCGCAGATGTTGACCTTACGGCTATGGCTATACAGGCTCTCGCTCCCTATGCGGCTGACGAGAAGGTAAATGCGGCTATAGACAGCGGTCTTGAGTTCCTTGCAGAATCTCTTGACGAGAACGCAAGATATGCAAACGGCAGTGAAAGCACCTCGCAGGTACTTATCGCACTTGCCGCTCTCGGCATCGACCCGCTTACAGATTCAAGATTCATCGTTGACGGCATCACGCTTATCGACGCACTTGAAAGCTACGCTACAGAAAACGGCTACAGCCACACGCTCGGCGGCGAAGAAAACTACATGGCTACCGAGCAGGCGGCACTCGCTCTTACAGCTTATGAGCTTTCAAAGGACGGCTCTTCACTTTACGAAATGTCCGCACAGACTGAGCCGACAGAACCCGAAAATCCCGATACGCCCGCAAAGCCCGGCGATTCTGTAAAGCCCGGCGACTGCTCAGGCAAGCCCGAAGATAAAAACGATCCCATAAATCCCGGTACAGGCGTACTTGTAACAGGCGGTATGGCAGTTCTCATCTCAGGCGCAGTTATGCTTATTTCGAAGAAAAAGCGCAAATAAGTAAAACTATTATGTAAATGCTTGTTCCGTACCTGTTTTTATGATAAAATAGGTGCGGAACAATTTTTACATAACCGATATTTCACGGAGAAAAAATGAAAGCTTTTTTTGATAAATACAAATATATACTCGGTCTTGGGCTGGCTCTTGTCGTTGTGGTGATAATTGCGGTAGTTTCCGCCGTTGTGGGAAAAGATGCCGCCGAAAACAGCGGTATATCATATGTTCCCCCCGAAACATCATCGTTTACAACCACTCAAAGCCTTGCCGCAACAACCGCTTTTCAGACAGACGGCAATTCTCAGACAACGCCCGCAACAACCGTTACGGACACTTCTTCACAAACCTTACCTGAAAGCGAAAAGCCGGAAACAACGGCAATAACCTCTGTCGCATCAACATCATCTACCGCCGCAGACATTTCAAAGCCAACCGAAAAGCCCGTTTTCACATCCGCCCCGACATCTTCGGCAAGTCCGGCATCTTCAAAAGTCACAACAGTATCGACCGCTTCATCTGTAATATCAACGACCCCGAAGCCCAACAAGCCGATAAAGAAATATGACAACACCTGCACATTCGTTATAGAGTGCAAAACCATACTCAACAACAAGGATAAGCTGAAAAAAGGACTTGAAAAGTACGTTCCCGATGATGCCGTAATATTCAGCGGAACGGTCGGATTCGACAGCGGTGAAAGCGTATATGATATACTCCGCCGTATCTGTGACGAAAACAGTATTCAGATGGAGGCAAGCTACACCCCTGCGTTCAGCTCATACTATGTCGAGGGTATAAACAACCTTTATGAATTCGACTGCGGACAAGGCTCAGGCTGGATGTACAGCGTAAACGGCGTTTTCCCGAACTACGGCTGTTCATCGTACAAGCCCGTAAACAACGACAAGATAGCGTTCCGCTATACCTGCGAGCTTGGCTATGACCTTTAAAACTAAGGAGCAACAATGGAAAGAACACACCCTGTAACAGCGGCAATGTATTTTCTGTCGGTGATACTGATAACCGCAATAGTGCAAAGCCCCGTCTTTATGGCGGAGGCTCTTGTCTGCTCTGCCTTTTTTGCTTTTTTACTTAACGGAAAAACCGCCGCAAGAACGCTTTTTGTAATGCTGCCTATGGCACTGCTTGCGGCGGTTATAAATCTTCTGTTTTCAAACAGAGGCATAACCGTGCTTGCAAAGTTACCGAGCGGCAACAGTATCACACTTGAAACGCTTATTTTTTCACTGTTTACAGGCGCTATGACAATATCGCTCGTTATGTGGTTTATCGGACTTAACAAGTGTATGACAAGCGACAAAACGGTATATCTTCTCGGAAAAGCACTGCCGTCACTCGCTTTGCTGTTGTCAATGACGCTGCGTTCTGTGCCTATGTTCGCAAGACGGGCAAAGCAAGCGGCGGCGGCTCAGCGTTTTGTAGGAAACGATATATACGAGGGCGGCTTGCGAAGCCGTATCAGAAGCGGTGTTCACGTTCTCTCTGTTGCGGTAACGGATACCCTTGAGCATAGCGCATATACCGCCCGCTCTATGAAATACAGAGGTTACGGTACAGCAAAACGTACAGCCTACAGCATATTCCGCTTTGCACCGTCCGACTTTATTATAATGTCTGTTACCGTGATATGCACAACCGCAATTATTATTCTTTTTGCAAGCGGTAAAGCCTATTATCTCTATTATCCAGAATTTATCCTGCCGCTGACTGCTTTCGATATTTCTGCGGATATTTTCTGGCTCATACTCTGTGTAACACCTGTTGCAGCCGAGCTTTATTCACGTTTTAAACGGAGGGAAAGAAATGGAACTTTATAATATTTCAAATCTGTCATATTCCTATCCCGGCTCGGATATGAACGCACTCTCCGATATTTCGCTTAAAATAAACAAAGGAGAATTCGTAATACTCTGCGGAAGCTCGGGAAGCGGAAAATCCACCCTTTTAAATCTTATGAAAGCGCCTGCCGACGCAGGAACGCAAAAAGGAAAAATTTCTTTCGGCGGTCATTTTGCCGGCTTTGTCACACAGTTTACGGACGAGCAGATCGTCTGCGACAAGGTTTGGCACGAGCTTGCCTTCGGTGCGGAAAGTATAGGACTTTCACAAAACGAAATACGCTCGCAGGTTTCCCAGACTGCTTTGTTCTTCGGCATAGAGGACTTGCTGTACTGCGACTGCGACAAGCTCTCGGGCGGTCAGAAGCAGATGATCAATTTAGCGTCTGTAATGGCTATGAATCCCGATGTACTGCTCCTTGACGAGCCGCTCTCACAGCTTGACCCTATCGCATCCACGCAGTTTATTTCACTGCTTGTAAGAATAAACAAGGAACTTGGTACGACCGTGATTGTTGCCGAGCATCAGCTCGGCGGTCTTTTGTCCGTTGCAAAACATGCGGTTATGCTCGACAACGGCAAGGTGTGTCACGACGGCGACGCAAGCTCTCTTACAGAGCATCTGTCGGAAAACAATCACCCTATGCTTTTTGAAATGCCGGCAGGTGTAAGAGCAAGCGCATCTGTCAGCAATGTTCTTCCACTGCTTGACGTTCCCTCCGCTAAGGACTGGTATATTGCGTACGGCAAAAACAACGGGCTTAATACTCCCGGCATTACCGACAACAGCATATCGGAAGAAAGCTGTATATCCGTTAAAAATCTGTCTTTCGGCTATAAGAACAGCAAAAGAGATATTATAAGAAACCTTTCGCTTGACATAAAGCAAGGGAGCATAACCGCAATAGTGGGCGGAAACGGCGCAGGAAAATCGACCCTGCTAAGCCTTATCTGCGGTACGCTCAAGCAAAACAGCGGAAAAATAACGATAAACGGCGGAAAGATAGGTTTTCTTCCGCAAGACCCTACCCTGCTTTTCAATAAGGAAACGCTCAGAGAAGAATTTGCCGGCAATGCCGATGAAACAGCCGCCGCATTTAATCTTACGCACCTGCTGTCACGTCACCCGTTTGACTTATCCGGCGGGGAGCGGCAGAAGGCGGCGCTCGCAAAGCTCGTTTCCTACGGTGCGGATATACTTCTTCTTGATGAGCCGACTAAGGCGGCGGACGCAGTATATAAGCAGATGTTCTCGGCATTATTGAAACAGCTTAAAGCAGACGGAAAAACGATTGTGATTGTCAGTCACGATATGGATTTCTGTGCCGAAACAGCGGATATATGCGCCCTGCTTTTTGACGGAGAAATAAGCGTATCTCTGCCGCCGTCACAGTTCTTTTCCGATTCCTCGTTTTTCACTACAGACAGTGCGAAAATCGCCAAAAACGTATGCGATAATGTTTACACTGTCGCAGGGCTTATAGCTTCTCTCAGAGGAGTGGCTGAAAACTACGGCGATCTCTCCGGACGTTTTCACGTCATAAAAGGCGATAAGCCCGACACAGCAGTACCGCAACGCAAAAAACGCAAAAGGCTCTCGGCTTTCCGAAAGGTAATGCTTTCGCTCGGCAGTGTCGGATTTGTTTTTATGCTTTTAGCCGGTACCGGCATATTCCCTTTTGAGATACCGTCAGAGCCGTTCTGGCTGCAATATGCGTTGCTGTGCGTTCCTATGATTATGCTTATTATCGGCGTTGCCCCGAAAAACTCAATGGCAAAGCCGCCCGTAACCGCAAAAAAAGTAACTCCGTCCGATATTGTCGCAGGCGTTATAACCGCCGTTCTTATTCCTTTCACAGTGATACTCGGCACACTTTTTGTCCCTAACGGCACAAGAAAGCATCTGCTGATAATTCTTGCTGTGCTTGTCGAGTGCCTTGCCGCTTTCTTTATCAGCTTTGAAAAAAAGAAGCCGTCCGCAAAGGATATAGCGGTGCTTGCCGTGCTTTCTGCGGCGGCTGTCGCAGGAAGGGAGCTTTTCTTTATGTTCCCGCAGTTCAAGCCCGTTGCCGCAATCGTTATCATAAGCGGAACGGCGCTCGGTGCACAGGCAGGCTTTCTTGTCGGTGCGGTGTCTATGCTGATATCGAATATGCTGTTCGGTCAGGGTATGTGGACGCCGTGGCAGATGTTTGCAATGGGGCTTCTTGGCTTTTTTGCAGGTATCATCTTCTCGAAAAAGCGCAACACGCTCGCCCTTTGTATCTACTCCTTCCTGTCAGTCCTCGTTATTTACGGCGGAATAATGAATATATCAAGTGTGCTTACCTACACGACCGATATAAACTTACAGACAATTACCGCCTATATCGTTTCAGGCATACCCTTTGATCTTATCCACGCAGTATCCACAGTAATATTTGTGCTTATAACAGGCGATGCACTATTGAAAAAATGTTGCCGTCTGAGAGTAAAATTCGGATTATTTCAGTGATTTCAATAAATTCGACAAAATTTCTGACATATTATCCCATTTTTCAACTTTATTTTTAATTTGTTATTGAAATGCGCCTTTCTTTAAATTATAATTTTATTATCGGATAATTGTAAAGTGAGGTGGGAGCATGGCTTATGTACTCGAGGTTATAAGCAAGGATGGGAAAATCAAATACATTAATTCCGCAAAAGCAACCGTATATTGTCCGGAATATGCTGCACGGTATGATGACAAGAAAACTGCTATGACAGTAGCGGCGGCACTCCTGAGAAATGAATGCTACCGGTCTATAAGTGTTAAAAAGCTCTCGTTGGAGTTATGTGTTGCTTCGTATAAAAGAAACCGTTCATTATCATTCAATTTAATTTATCCCAATATATATAAGGGTAGCAGCTACAAATAAAACGGCTGTTTTATCTGCGTTTTCAGCAGGAAAAACTCACGCCGTTAAAAATTATGAACGTCTGCATTTATGTACAAACTTTCCCGTAACAAAAATGACGTCACGCTTTTCGGCGTGACGTCATTTTCATATATAGCAAGGAGAATCGGAAGCGTTTATTCCTTAACAGAGCCTGAAACAAGGTTGCTGTAAATAAACTTCTGCATCGAAAGGAAGATTATCAGAGTAGGTATAATACAGATAATTACACCAGCGAAGATAATTTCCCACTGTGAGCCGTAAGGACCGATGAACTTGTAAAGGGCTGTTGATACGACCTGAAGTCCGTCACTTGGCATATACAGGTTTGCTGTATAGAAGTCGTTGTATATGCTTACAAACTTGATTACAAGCACGGTCGCAATAGCAGGACGGAGCATAGGGAGAATAATGCTCAGGTATACTCTCGGATATGAACAGCCGTCAAGTATCGCACTTTCGTCAAGGGATACGGATATGTTATTGAGGAACTGTATGAAGATATAGATTGAAACTATATCCGTACCGATATAAAGGATTATCGGTGCGGCGAGGGTGTCATAAAGACCGAGTGCGTGCACTACCTGGAATACCGTTACCTGCATAGAGATATTCGGCAAGAGTGCGGCAATAAGGAATACATTCTTTACAAGCTTTGTGAACACCATTGTAAAACGCTGTACAACAAAGGCGGTCATAGTACCTGTGATTATCGTTCCCGCACACGAGAACACAAGGATAATAGCGGTATTGATAAGGCCTTTCATTACGTTACCCTGCAGGAACGCCGTCTTGAAGTTTGCCAGCTCCACCACCTTAGGAAGCTCAAACGCTCCGCTTGTCAGAAAATCCTCGTGGCTTTTCAGCGAGCCGAGTAATACGACTACCAGAGGAACGATAACTATAAGGCAGGCTATGACAAGCACGGCGTATTTCAATACGTCTATCAGTATTCTTACACCCTTAGGCGTTTCCTTGAACCTGTATTTATCCATATTGAAAGAGGTCTGTCCGGAGTTTTCGGTTGTTGTGATATTGTCTGTCATTGTTACACCTACTTTTCTTCCTTAAAGAATATCTTCTGGATCATCGTAATCACTATTATTATAAACAGCAGGACGATAGCCATTGCGGATGCAAGTCCGATCTTCTGGTACTGGAAGCCCGTTTCGATCGTCTTGATAACGAAGGTCGATGTTCCCATCTTACCGCCGGTTATAATATACGGTATCTCAAATACAGATGCGGCACCCTTTATGGCAAGGATAAGCTGTAATGCGATGATTGTTCTGATACCGGGGAAAATTATGTGCCAGAACTTCTGCCATGCGTTTGCGCCGTCAAGATCTGCCGCTTCGTAAATGTCGGGCGAGATAGACTGGATAGCACCGATGAACATCAGAATATCAAAGCCGATATAACGCCATACCGACGCAAAAACCAGACACCAGTTGTTGATAGCGCCGTTTGACAGCCACTTTACAGGATCTGCTCCGAAAAGTGCGATTATGGAGTTGAGCGTACCGCCGTCATCGCCTCTGAAGAATCTCTGGAAGATAAGCGCTACCGCAACGCCGTTCATAAGATAAGGGAAGAAGATAACTCCCTTGAACAGTCCTGCGAGCTTTATTTTCGAGCATAACAGAGTTGCGATGAAAAGTGCAAGTCCGAGCTGTATAAACGAGCCGACAAAGTAGTACAAGCTGTTGATGAGCGTTGAAAGATATGCCATATCGGTAAACAGCGTCTTATAGTTGTCGAAACCGACCCATTGTACATTTACGCCAAGCTGGTCACGTTGCTGGAAGCTGAATATTATCATATTAACAGCAGGGATAATAGTGAAAAGTATCAGCAGTGCGACAGGTATCGCCAGAAACAGCACTGTTGTCATGTATTTCTGACCTGTATAGCCTTTAAGCCACTGCCATAATGTGCGACGCTTATGAATTGCGGTAACGCCTTGAGTAGCCATAAATCTGTCCTTTCAAGAAATAATTTCTATTTTTGGTAATTTGTTAATTTCCTCCATAAAAACCTATACGGAAAGACTTATGCCTTTCCGTACGGGTTTGTGTGTTTGGAGTATCTATGAAGAAAATACGATAGCGTTAATTAGCCGTTAGCCTTGATGTATGCTTCAAGTTCTGCGTTGGCATCTCTTGTAGCCGCCCATTTCTGATTAACGGAGTCTGCGATAGCCTTGAAGCCTGCGTCACCCTTGCCGGCAAATGCTGCTTCAGCAAGCTGGAGCTTGAAGTTTGCGGAGTCGCCTGTCCATATACCAACCTCAGAATCCTTGTCGATAGCGTTGAATACGCCTGTCAGACCTTCGGGAGCTGTTGCTGCTGTGAAGAATTCACAACCGTCAAACGCTGAGAGGTAATCGGGGAGCTTGCTGCCTTCAAGTGTATTGATACCGCCTTCAGCCTCAGAGAAGCCGGATTCAGCGATGAACCATTCAATATACTTCTTGCCGAGATCCTTCTTGTCATCGGCAATGTTCTTGTTTACGCCCATGCAGTAGTCTGCTGCGTACTGTGCGTACTGCTTGCCGTCCTTAGAGAAGGGAGCAGGCATGTAACCGATATTTTCGGGATCAAGGTTATTATCCTTAGCAATCTGCTGGAACTGTGAAACTGCCCATGAACCCATTGTCATTGTTGCAACTTCGCCCTTTGCAATCATCAGCTTTGAGCCTTCCCAGTCGGAGCTCATCGGGTCGCCCTCGATAAGAGTAGAATCTGAATATATATCGTACATCAGCTTGAATACGTTGTAGTAGGGCTTGCCCTCTGTGAAGAAGTCTTCCTTGTTTACGATAAGGTCTGTTTCAAAGTTGGGGTTACCCGAAGAAGGAACAACAAGGCTTGACCACTGTGAAGCTGTCCAGCTTGCTTCCTTGAAGTTTGTGTAGTAAGGAATTACATCGGGGAACTTTTCCTTGATCTTCTTTAAGTCAGCGATGAATTCGTCGGCTGTCTTGGGCATTGTTGTGATGCCTGCGTCTGTCCATACCTTCTTGTTGTAGCAGATACCGCCGCTTACCGAACCTAAGTGAGCAAGGCCGTATACTGTTCCGTCATACATCTTCTGATCTGCCCACTTGTACTTATCCTTAAGTTCATCGTACTTGCCGAGAGGCTCGAAGAAGTTTGAAAGATCAGCGAGCTTAACTGTATCGGGAATCATGAGTACATCGCCATATTCCTTGGTGCTCATCATTGTCGAAACGTCGTCTGCGTAGCTCTTGAATGACTGATATTCAACAGTGCAGTTGTACTTTTCTTCAAAAGCGTCTGTCATCTTGTCGAGTGAGCCGTCATCCTTACGGTCTGTACGGTGAGTAAGAACCTTGAGCGTGATCTTTTCGCCCGAAGGTGTAGTCGAAGATTCTTCACCCGATGCAGTCGAGCTGTTATCTTCTGTCTTTGATGCAGATGATGTACTGCCTGATGTTGATGATGTTGCATTGTTACTGTTGCAGGCTGCCAGCGAAACTGCTGTGCTTGCCGCAAGGATACCTGCGAGTATCTTCTTTGCTTTCATGTGATAATTTCCTTTCTGGTCGGACAGTGCTTAGCCACCGGTCCTTAGTTGATAGTTGATGAATTTAGCTTATGTTTATTAAGCTGTTTCCGCTTGCTTAATTCACTTAAGATTATACAACGTTTTAGCTAAAAGTCAATAAGGCTATAGGAAATTCAGCTAAAACACATAAATAATAATTGTTTATTATGTGCATTAAAAACAAAATTAACACTAACTTAACAGTGTTACACAATTTTATTAAGTAAGTATCGGTGTAACACGTTTTCACACTTACAAATTCGTTTAACTAAAATTAGTTTACGTTAGGTTACATATATTTCATCCTGTTTTTAGTTGTTTTTAAACGCTGTTAAATTCGCCCGTAAATATGATAACTCAAAAATTTTCGGCTATTCATTAAAAATAAAGGAGATAAAGTTGCGGGTGTAGGGGAAGTGTGGTATAATAACCTCAGACTTAAAATCCGTCGGGAGCGGATTTTGCCGTGCAAAAGCACGGCTTGCGGCGCACCGCACGTCTGAGAACATTTTACCATTAAATCTTTTGTCTGACGACAAAATACGGCGTACCGCCGTGTCGGTTTACACCGACTTGATTTATGGTATAATTAATTTATAATTTTCGTAAAAAGTCTGTTTTTTCAAAAAAGTGCTTGTTCTCAATCCCTATCTCCAAACCCCTTTCCCTGGGAAAGGGGCTAAATGTGGGGCTGCCGCCCTCACCCCGCTTGGGGCTATGCCCCAAACCCCATTTTTAAAAGTTATGTAGGTTTTTCTACAAGCTGTGGCAGGCATAGCCTGTCATTATTTCACTGCTCGTTTCATATAATGTACAAAAATTTACCGAAAGGTCGGACAATATGAAACTGAACATGAAACGATTTGAATTTAAGCGGCTAAGAACACGAATTCCGGCACTTATAGTCCTGCTCGGCTGTTTTACCGTCATTGCGGCAACTGCCGACTACTCGCAGATGAGCGTGAGAGCGTCAACGTCGCACGTTACAAATAAGAAAACCATCGTACTTGACGCAGGGCACGGCGGAACAGACAGCGGTGCGGTCGGCATAAACGGAGAGCTTGAAAAGAATATCAATCTTGCTATTGTGCGCGATCTCAGCGATATGCTGACTTTATCGGGCTTCAATGTAGTGCTGACCCGTGACAGCGATATTTCGATACACGATGAAGGTGTAAAAGGCACACGGGAGCAGAAGGTTTCCGATATGAAAAACCGTCTTGATATTATAAACAAGTACGGCGACTGCCTGTTCCTGTCTATTCATCAGAACAAGTTCACCGAGCCTGAATATTTCGGCGCACAGATTTTCTACACGGCGAACAACCCCGACAACCGTATGATAGCGCAGATAATGCAGGATAATTTCAAAACGATACAGCCGGGCAACGACAGGCAGATAAAGCAGGAGGGCGACGAGCTGTATCTTTTCAAGAACACAAAGATACCTGCCGTGCTGATAGAATGCGGATTTCTCTCAAATCCCGATGATGCGGCAAATCTGTCGGACGCCGCCTATCAGCGTAAGGTAGCCTATACTATATACAACGGGATACTTACATATCTCACCTCAAAGCCTGCGAACAATGCAGGTCAGACGGAAATTTCAGCGAGCAGTATTCCCGAAAACAGCGGTGATATTACAAGCTCCGGACAGTAATTCATCGGAAAGGACGAAAAAATGGCAAAATCAAAATCAGTATATATATGCAGTGAGTGCGGTCAGGAATATCCGAAATGGAGCGGACGCTGTAATGCCTGCGGTGCATGGAACACACTTGAAGAAACACTTATACAGCCAAAATCCCACGGCCTTGCAAAAAACACAGGCGGCGGCAGACTTCCGCTTTCAAGTATAAACAACCTTTCGTTCAGTGATGAAACAAGATATGAAACGGGAATGTCGGAGCTTGACAGAGTTCTCGGCGGAGGACTTGTCAAAGGCTCGCTTGTTCT
>OIEH01000813.1_pt1 | contig 14661 bp, 13 predicted proteins | sample 1604811 | NCBI WGS metagenome assembly OIEH01 (sample SAMN01760945, study PRJEB22395) | human gut metagenome | reverse complement strand
GCGGCCTGATGATCAACGCCCGCGCCGAGACGGTCTGCGAAAAGCCAATGTTCCGCCGCAGCATGGCGGCGCAGCGGTGCGTCATCCCGGCCACCTCGTTTTACGAGTGGGATGCCGCCCGCCACAAGTACCAATTCGCCCTGCCTGGCGAGCCGCTCTACCTGGCGGGCCTGTATGACAATGTGGATGGGGCCAATCGGTTTGTGATTCTGACCACCACGCCCAATGCCTCGATGCACGGCATCCACGACCGGATGCCGCTGATCCTGCGCCGCGACCAGATCCGCCCCTGGCTGACCGACGCCGAATCGGCTCTGCACCTGCTGGCCGCCCCGCCGCCGCTGCTGGAGCGCCACAGCACCGACGGGCAGATGAGCTTTGGGGATTTGCTTTGAGACCAGCCTGCAACAAACCTCCAGCCGCCGTCTGCCATGATTTGCGGCTCACCATGGGCTTTTTTCGCCCTTTTCAGGTTGGCTGTTTCCTCTATGGTGGTTTTGGATATCTTGTGGTAAGATAGGAATCGTTGCGCGACGGGTTGTGCCGGCGCAGCAAATCTATGCCAGGGGTGTTGGTTGTGGAGATCGCCTTGCTGCTGCCGGGGCAGGAACGTTTGAAAACTGTCGTGGGCGGCGTTCAATATGACTACTGTACCGAGCGCGGGGAGTTTTTCTCTTGCGTGGCCAAAACGCTGGAAGCGGCGCATTTCCTGTGCGAGGACTGGATGATGCGCCGGGAGCGGTACTAAAATGGATACCCGCGCCGATGTCATCCGGCTTTGCATGGGGCTGCCGGACAGCTATGAAGATTACCCCTTTGACGATCCCAACTGGACGGCCATGCGCCACAAGACCAACCACAAAACCTATGCTTTTCTCTTTGAGCGGCAGGGGCATCTGTGGGTTAACGTAAAGGCGGAGCCGCAGTGGGGCGACTTCTGGAAAAGCACCTACCCCGCCGTGGTTCCCGCCCACCACATGAACAAGCGCCATTGGGTCAGCATCATCCTGGACGGCAGTATGACCGAGGAACAGGTGTTCCAACTGATTGCCGAAAGCTACACGCTGACCCAGCCGAAACGGGCCGCGAAAGCACAATCCGAAGTTTTGCGGGAAAAATGTCCGTTGTAAAGTGAAGGGGATTTTTACGGGGAGAAGCACCGGGAATACGATTTTGAGAGAATAGCAAGCACAGCCGGTGTATATACACACGGCGATTTCTGATTAAGGAGACCCAGCCCTTAATCTGTGAAATGCTTGTTGGGATGCTTCCCAAACCCTCATAAACTCTACGAAAGGACGGACAGCCTATGGCAAACAGAACAAGACCGAATCAGATACTCTTCTTTGTTTCTGACGAGGAAAAGCGGATCATCAAGGCGAAGATGGCGCAGCTCGGAACAAGGAATATGGGCGCGTATCTCAGGAAGATGGCGATTGACGGCTACATCATCAAGGTGGACTACACGCAGCAAAAAAAGCTCGCATCCGCTGTCAGCCGTGCAGCGTCAAATATCAACCAGATTTGCCGCCGCATCAACTCAAAGGGAAACCTCTATGAGGATGATGTTGTGGAGCTGAAAGAGAGGCAAAAGGAAATATGGCGGTTACTAAAATCAAGCCAATCCGAGGAACTGTAAACAAGGCGCTTGCCTACATCCTCGACCCAGCGAAGACTGACGATCAGCTCTATGTCTCCTCTTTCGGCTGTGCTGCCAGCGACGCAGCGGCAAAGGAATTTGAGTGGACGCGAAATCTCGCTGCTCAGCAAGGAATGCAAATGCCGAAGGTGATTGCCCGACACCTGATTCAATCCTTCGACATCGGAGAAATCGCGCCGGAGATGGCGCATGAAATCGGAAAGCAGTTTGCCGACGAATGGCTGAAAGGCAAGTATGAGTATGTAATCGCCACCCACATCGACAAGGGGCATTGCCATAATCACATCATCTTCAATGCCGTCAACTTTGTAGACTACCATGCCTATCGGAGCAACAAGCGGACATATCGGGAAATGCGCCAGCTCAGTGATGAAATCTGCAAGGAACATGGGCTTTCCGTGATCCCACCCTCACAGAGCAAGGGCATGGATTACAAGGAGTACACCGAAGCGAAGCGCGGCACGAGCTGGAAGCAAAAGCTCAAGCAGACCATCGACCGCTGCATCATCACGGCGAAGGATTACGATGAGTTTTTGAAGCTCATGCAGGAAGCCGGATATGAAATCAAGACCGGAAAATACATCTCCTTCCGTGCTGAGGGACAGGAGCGTTTTACCCGCGCGAAGACCATCGGGGACAACTACACCGAGGACCGGATCAAAGAGCGCATTCAGGGGCGCGGGAACCGCAAGCGTCAGATGCAGACCTCTCGCCGGGGCATCTCCCTTATCAGCGATATTCAGGACCGCATCCAGCTCATCGGCAGCAAAGGTTATGAGCACAAAGCGAAGCTTACCATTCTCAAGGAGGCTGCGCGTACTCTCAACTATCTGACCGAGAATAACCTTCTGCAATATGCTGATCTTGAAAAGAAAGCCGAAGACATTCACAGCTCCTATGCCCGCACCGGAAGCGAGCTGAAAAATGTTGAAGCCAGACTGCGTGAGGTACAGCCGCTTATCAAAAACATCTCGAACTACCAGCGGCTCAAACCGGTTTATGATGCCTATATGAAGGCGGTAGACAAATCGGCATATCGTGCCAAACACGAAGCAGAGCTTGTCATCTATGAGGCGGCAAAGAGCACCCTTCTCGCCATACAGGGCGACGGGAAATTGCCGAGCTTGAAATCTCTGCAAGCCGAACAGCAGCGGCTCATGGACGAGCAGCAGCGCCTTTATGACGAACGCACCAAGCTGAAAAAGGAAGCTCGCCTGATTGATACGATGAAGGCGAATGTGGATGATTTCCTCAAGCCGAGCGCAGAGCGTGACCAAGAACACAGTGTGAAGAACGAACTGGAATAAATCCGGAGCTGAGGCAATTTATCCGCCTCAGCTTCTTTCCCTTTGTGCTTGTTATTGATGAGAACTGCAAATAATTTGTGACTTTTCATCATACAGAATTGAAAGATGACATACCATGTGCTATAATTATTTTGAGTCTATTTTGTCGGAGGGCATTTTCGAATGGGAGTATCATACAAGCGCCTATGGAAATTATTGATCGATAGGGACATGACAAAGGGCGAACTGAGTACGACTGCACAAATTGCAACAAGCACTGTTTCACGAATGAGCCGAAATGGGTACGTCTCACTTGAAGTCCTCGAAAAAATATGCAACACACTGAACTGCGAGATAACCGACATTATGGAGTTTACCCGTCAAGAGGTTGATGTACAAAACACTGATGGAACGGAGGAAGATAGATGAATATCCTATATTCAAATATTCTGCCGATGGGTCTTGAAGACGGACAGATGAGCGTCGCAGACTGCTTTCGCGAACAGTCAGAACGAGCTTCCTCTATCGAAATCGCAGTTGGCTACGTCTCGAAAGCATCACTCATAGAACTGGATGAAATCATTCGAGCTTCAAATATTCGCAAGGTTATTCTAACGATAGGAATGTACTATGTTGAAGGAATCCCAGAAGCGATTTATCATACTGCAATGGCAATCAACGAGCGTTGGGTCAACGATGGCATAGGCGAAATTCGTCTTGTCCGGGCTTTCAAATACCACGGAAAGACCTATGCTTTCTACAATGAGGAAGGCGAGGTTATATCTGTTATCATTGGTTCTGCGAACCTCGGAGTAATTAAACTTGAGGCTTCTAATAGGAGACAATATGAATTATCTGCAATAACTGAAGATCCGACTGAATGCAATGAACTTGCCACGCATATCCGTCAGATTCAAAGTCCCTCTTGTTCTGCAAGGATTGACACCTTTACGGACCTCACGCTTATCAGAGAGGTTAATACATCCCTAACGGGAATTGACCTTGTTGAGCAGATAACAACATCGCAGACGGAACTGTACAAGAAGCACATGACAGATATATCGTTTATTCTGCCGATCAAGGTTCCTGCGTATGCTGAACGGCACATGGACGATAATCGTCATTATACAAAATCCAACCTAAACGTCAGTTATGCCGCACCGCGAAGTGCGCGAAAATCTCGTGACTGGTATGAAACGCAGTTCACCGTAAATAAAAAGATAACTACACAGGAGGGCTATCCTGAGAAAAATGTTACCTTTGCTGTTGTTACGGACGATGGGTACACATTCAAAGCACATACAACAAGCGATGGCAATAAACAATTCAGCGCGGTCGGTGATGAGCTGATTATGGGACGTTGGATCAAGGGACGGCTTGCCGCAGCAGGACTTGTGACACCTGTAAATGATACACAGGCTGATAAAGATCGGCAGGGTATGATTACAAAGGAAATGCTGTCTGCTTATGGGTGCAACACTCTTGTTCTTACAAAAACAACGCAGAAAATGGAGGAAGAAGACGGTACTTTGCTTGATGTATGGATTTTGTCCTTTGAGGCGGCAAAAGACGAAGGAGACAATGAGTAATGCAGTATCTTAAAACCTATCTCAAAACAATATCAAGCCGTGGAAACGAAAAACTTGCAGAGTCGATTTCGCATACAGCTGAGGATGTCGGGAACCGTTACATCAAGAGCTTTTCATTTTGCAGTCATGAGATTGGACTGCTTTTCGGAAATGTTCAATCTGGGAAAACAGGTCAGATGTTTGGTATCATGTGCAAAGCTGCCGATTTAGGCTTTCCCGCTTTTGTTCTGTTGACAACTGATAATGTTGTTCTGCAACAACAAACGCTTGATCGCGTTAAAGCAGACCTTACAGGCTTCTGTGTTTGCGGTGAGAACGATTCCGGTCTCTTTATCGAAAACAGCTTGCTTCAACCGGCTATTGTTGTCCTAAAAAAGAATTATCGCATTTTAAAACTGTGGGCTAATGTCTTTGCGTCTACCGGCTTTTTGAAGGGAAACCCCCTCTTTATCATTGATGACGAGGCAGATGCAGCTTCTCTCAACACGCTTGTAAATAGGAATAGGCAATCTTCGATTAACAAATATCTTGACGCTATCAAAAACGGAGCATCAAGCAGTATTTACTTGCAGGTAACAGGTACCCCTCAAGCAATTCTTTTGCAGACTATGGCATCGGGCTGGCACCCCTATTTTACCTATTACTTTGAGCCAGGTGAGGCTTATCTTGGTGGAGACTTTTTCTTTCCGAAAAACAAGACATCCGACTGTATCCGATTCCTCGAAACGGTTAAAAAACCAGAGCATCAAGTGGTAATACGACATCTTGCTGTTTCCAGCCAGATTCTTGCATCAGGAGGGAAAACTTCAAATTGTTTAGTCCATCCGAGCGTCCGACAAGCCGTTCATGGAAAATATGCAAAAGCGATGACAGATGAATTGCTTTGGTGCAAAGAACATCTTGAAACCGAGTTTAGGGATGAACTCCTGAAAGAATATGACCATCTGCATCCACAGAGGAAAGAAAGAGTCACATTTGATTCCCTTTTTAATGAAGCAAAAGAATTGCTCAATAGCGGCAACGTCAAAGTCCTCGTTATGAATGGGAGAAACGAAGTGGACAGCTCAGAGTATTCATCTGGCTCAAACATCATAATTGGTGGTAACACCCTCGGCCGTGGGGTAACATTCCCAGCGCTCCATACAATATATTACACAAGAACGAGCAAGAAGCCGCAGGCTGACACGATGTGGCAGCATAGTCGAATGTTTGGTTATGACCGTGATCCGGGTATGATGGAGGTCTTTATTGACGAGCCGTTGTACAAGCTCTTTGCAGATATTAACGCTACAAACAACTCCATTATCGCCCAAATTGAGCAGGGCGCAGAAAAAATCCGAATCTTCTATCCGGAGGGGCTGAACCCTACTCGTGCAAATGTTCTGGACAAGAAAAAAGTATTCATGCTTTCTGGCGGAACAAACTATTACCCGTTTGATCCGGATAACACGACCATTGAACAGCTTGATGCCCTCCTTGCTCCTTTCGACGACGCAGAGCCTTCCTATCAAGTTAATCTCCGCTTAATGAAGGAGATTTTCTCTCACATTTCCTCTGCGGAAGACTTCAACGTCAGCAGCTTTGTTTCGATTCTTGACACAATGCTTGCTGAACAGCCGTCTGCTCAAGGTGTTCTTATCGTTCGACGCAACAGAGATGTTGCAAAAGGAACTGGTGCGTTGCTGTCTCCGAATGATTGGAGTCTGGGAGCCTCTTTTGAAGATAAAGTTGTTCTCACGATGTACAAGATGACCGGACGCAAAGGATGGAATGGGCGTCAGCTTTGGGTCCCAAATATCAGGCTTCCTAAAGATGTTGTCTATTATGATGTAGAAGAAGCAGAGGAAGAAGAGAGCTGAATGAAACGACATGGATGATCTAACTCCTGAACAGCGTCGGAAGAATATGCAGGCTATAAAATGCAAAGATACCAGTATTGAGCTGGCATTGCGGAAGGCGCTGTGGCACAAAGGTGTTCGATACCGCAAAAATTACAAGAAGCTCATCGGGAAACCAGATATTGTCTTGACAAAATACCGCATAGCTATTTTCTGTGATTCTGACTACTGGCACGGTTATGACTGGGAAAACCGAAACAAGCGTATCAAGTCAAATAGAGATTATTGGATTCCAAAGATTGAGCGGAACATGGAACGCGACAAAGAAGTCTCTGCCGCACTCGAAAGTGATGGTTGGCGGGTAATACGTCTTTGGGAATGGCAGATTAAGAAACATCTCGACGAATGTATCGATATGGTTATGCAAGCAATTTCAGAGTGTTCGGAAATATAAACGGAAGTAGGTGTAGCGTTGTTGATTTACGAAGATATAGCATTGAGGCTGCTGTTTGAGCCGTTATCCGATGATGTTGATGAGCTGTACATTGTATCTGCCTACGCCACTCCGACAATGCTGTCATGGTACATGAAAAACCTTGATAAACGGACGCACTGCCCTCTCAAAATATCTTTGATGGTAGGAATGATTCCTTATGACGGAGTGAGTGTCAGCGTTCACGAGGGGTTTATACAACTTTTGCATGACAGCAAACCACCTGAGATTTCAAAACTAGAGTGCAGCTATATTTATGATAATCCTGCCGTTCATTCTAATGTTTATATCTGGGCAAAAGACGGAACACCTATCTCTGCGTTTATGGGGTCTGCAAACTTTGTTCAGGGATCATTTGTTGGGCATCATAGGCAGGAAGTCGTATCTGAATGTGATCCAGCCGAGGCAATGCGCTATTACGAAGAGCTGACAGGGCGAAGCATTTACGCGAATCATGCCGAAGTAGAAGAGTATGTGCTAATTCATCCGACACATCCTGTTTTAGACCGCGAAAATGCACTACGAGAAGATATTGAACAGACGGAGCATCTCTATAAATCAGTCAAACTGAGCCTGCTGGCAAGAAACGGCGAACCGGGACGGCGTTCTGGGTTAAATTGGGGGCAGCGACCTAATAGAAATCCAAACGAAGCATATATTCATCTTCCGAGGCGAATAGCGAAAAGCGGTTTCTTTCCACTGGAAGAAAGACATTTCACAGCAATTACCGATGATCGTCATCAACTGATATTGCGAGTTGAGCAGCAAAATGATAAAGCAATTACTACTCCGGCACGAAACAGCGACCTAGGAGAATATTTCCGAAATCGTTTAGGACTTGCAAATGGTGAATATGTTTCTCGTGACGCTCTTGATCGCTATGGACGAACTGATGTCACTTTTATTAAATTGGATGAAGAAACATATTATATGGACTTTTCTGTATAAAAACATCGGCACGACTTTGTGGTCATGCCGATGTTTTTACTCATCAATATTGGCGGGCATCGAGTCGTATGGAATACCAGCAAAACTTTTCAATATTGCCTCAAAGATTATCTTCGCGCCACGGCACGGTACAGCCATGCCAATTTGCTTGCGTACACTTTCCTTGTTTCCTTCAAATACAAAATCATCAGGGAAAGTTTGAAGTCTCGCACGTTCTCTGTTAGTCAGCGCACGAGGTTCTGCCCAGTGATAAATGTGTGTTCCTCCGCCTCCACTCCCAGTAACCGTGTATGCGGGTTTGTTTGGGTCGAGTCTTTTGTAAATCTGGCTGATTTTTGCGCCGGAAATATTCAGCTGCAGATTTTCGGGCAAATTGGCCGTGAAAGCGTTTTGTCCCGGTTTAATATACTTCAACCTTTCAACAACAGTTGCAGACTGCTTTGTTGCATCGTTATTAGGAGCATCAGTGGGGATGGGCGGGACTTCAATTGCGGTCTTGCAAGTATTGTCGATCTTTGCATACGGAGCGCATGAGGGAATTTTGAACTCGACATCAATGTCATTTCTGATGCCCACAATAATGATTCTGTGTCGAGCCTGCGGAATACCATAGTTCTCAAACTTATACAGGTTTGGATAGAGTTTATATCCGGCTTTGCGCATTTCGTCAAGAATCTTGGTGAAAGCCTTGCCATCATTTGCGTTGCGAAGTCCACCTACGTTTTCTGCAAGAAACCACTGTGGCTGATACAGCTTCAATACTTTAACTCCGTAGGAATAAAGAGGACCATAGACTCCTTCCATGCCCTTTTGTTCACCGACAACGCTGTAATCATTGCAAGGGAATCCAAATGCAAATGCGTCAATCGGAGACAACTTAGTTAAATCGAATTTTCTGACATCAGCATGGTAAACACTCGACGGAACATCAGGGCAAATATTTCGACGATATGTTTTGCAAGTATTTTCATCGTAGTCATTTGCCCAAGCGTGGACGATTTTATATTCCGGGTTTCCTATATCGGCATGAATTGCACCCCACGCAAGACCTCCAGGTCCGCAAAAGAGTTCTCCTAATTTGAAAATCATTGTCTCTTCCTTCCTTTCGTGAACAAGTCAATCTGTTCTTGGATGTTTTTTCTTTCATCATCAGTAAGCAGATCAGAATTACGGAAAACCTGCTCGTAGGAAGAAAGTGCTTCGTCATCCAGATAGTCCGCCATAATGAACAATTCAATGAGGCTACAACCATACAGTTTGGATAGAGATCGCAAAACGATTGGACTTGCGCCGGATTGCTTTTTGTCATTCTCTATGCGGCTGAGGACTGAGTTGCTAATTCCGGTTTTCTTTTGGACATCTTTCAAACTCAGTCTATTTATTTCTCGCTGTTTCTTGAGAAAATCACCTATATTGCTCATGCGACCACCTCACCATATTTATTATAGCACGGGCGCTGCGAAAATGCAACACTTTTTAGAAAATCGCTGCGGTCTCGCAGCGATTTTACAAAATCACAAAAATTGGGACACAAAAAAGAGCCTCAGCCGACACCCTCAAGGGCATCGACCGAGGCTCTTCGCTTTTGATAGAAAATCGACCTTTATTCTGACATTTCAGGCGTTTGGAGCTTAGACAGGAAAACATACGGGGCTACACTTCATCTCTGCTCAGAGGGCAGGAAATCAGCGATTTTCAACCTTTATCACGACAGATTTTGGCTTTGTCCCGAGCGCTTGGAAAAGTAATGCGGACAGGCGATGATAACGGCGCGGAAGCTCTGCTTGCAAGGATGAACACAGCGGCGACACAGGTCATTGTATTTGCGCCGACCGTCGCTTCCTAAAAAGAAGCTCCATTCGAGCTTCCATTTCTTACTCCGGCTCATATCTCACGCTCGCTCTTCTTCTCCTTGTGGGGAGATGGCTTATCCGTCTGCTGGGCGGTTTTGGCGGATTTCAGCCGATCCATGATAGAGTCTTTCCCGCCCTTTTCGCTCGCCTTGTCTTCCTTCGGACCGTTGTTGATGATCCCGTCAATCATGCCGTAGTCATCCTCAAGCGACATTTCAGCGGCTTTGAGCGGATTTTGCTTTTCCATCTCGGCTACCCAATCCGCTTTCTCCACACCGAAGATACCGCCTTTGACGGCGTGTTCCTTGATCTCCTTAGCGTCCAGAACCAGCTCCTCGGTATCATCGCCGTACAGCCGGTAAATCTGGCACGACTTCATGATCTCAGCCGCAGCCTCTTCCCGCATGGGCAGCATCCCGCCCCATTTGTAGCCGTAATGCTTCATTTCCTCGACGCTGATGCTGTCATCCGGCATCTTCTCGACCGGCATAACCTCCTGCCGGAGCAGATTGACTGCGGTCTCATCGAAGCCGTCATAGATATGGGACAGCACCAGCTCGCCGCGCTCATCGACAATGATGCAGGAGGCATCGTCCCCAAAGGTGTCGTGCTCCATCAGCCAAAAGATGTGACCGTCGATCTCCTTATGGTCAATCGTGTGCCATGTGCCGATATGACCATCCACCGCCATGCCGGAGGTGTTCTCGTTGACAATGGAGCTTTTCTCTTCAAGGACAGTCTGTTTCTGCTGTTCTTCGGAAATCATCGGAATGGCAACAATCCTGTCTCCGATTTTGGCAAACTGCTCCGGCAATTTGAACTCCGTCATAAACTGCCGCAACAGATCCGGTGAAAGCGAGCCGAAGCTGTCATCCGTCAGCCCTGTGACAAGGAAGGTACCGGCAACAATATCATAGATTTCACCGCTGTCATCCCGTAGGGCGCGGTTGAGAGGCAGCCCGTTCATCTTGCCTTCTTCGTTGCAGACAATGGCGACCGGCTCTTCAAAGGGATAGACCGCCTCAATGTCGCCGCCAACCTCATTTTGTAAGGACTCGAGGCTGGAAGGGATTTCTTTCACATAGGGCTTCTTGTCCGGCTCAACCACCAACACAGTGATCGTGCTTGGCTGCTCCAATTCTTCGCCGCTTCCGGTGACGCGGTACTCATCGGGAATATCCTCAAGCGTCCCGTCAAAGTAGCGGTTCCAGCTATCGCCGGTAGGACGGATGTACCCGGCGTTGGTCAGCGTGCCACCTTCATTGATTGCGCAGTCTTCGCCGTATCGCTCAAAGTCAATGTAATCCACAAAGCTGCCGAACTTGTTGTCGATGTTGTACCCGCCCTCAAAGAAGTAGTAACGACCGAGATCGTCATAGTCCTTGATGTCGGGGATAAAATCATAGTTGTCGAGATTGTAGGTCAGATTGATTAGATCGTCGAGGTCATTCACTTCATCGCAGCCGCTATCCATGATTGCCACGAAATGCTCAAGCTCAGAGCGGGACATCTCATCCAGCCGGGATGCGAGGTAGTTGAGCTTGTCGAGGTTTTCATATTCCCCAAGGAGGTTGCTAACCCCGTGAATGGAGCAGTCATAATCGGTGATGAACCACTCTTCATAGACCTGACCGAACTCGTCTTTCGAGCCAATACCGATCCGCTCGAACACTTCCTTCATCTTGTCCTCGGTGGTCGGAAACTGCACCCACTCACCGACAAGTTCCCCTTCATTGTACCTTCCGAGGTTGGTCACAAACGCTTCAAAACTGCCGTCCAAAACAGGCATAGGCATCCTCCTTTCAATCGTCCATCATGCTGTTCGGTGCGATATAGAGTTCTGCAAACGCTTCATCGCTGATGCTCTCAAGCTTGCGAACCGTATTGAACAGAAGCTCAGCCATTTCATCATCCAGTTCACCGATGGGCAACTCCTTCATCTCCGCAATCAGCCTCTTACGGCTGGAAGTATCGAAGCAGCACATCAGATTGATCTCTTCCACAGTAAACTTCATAATCACATCTCCATTTCTTTTGATTTCGATTTCTTTGTGCGTTCAGGCTTTTGCGCGGCCTTATCCGGCGCAGATTTCGAGTGTTCCTTGAGCTTGGCAAGGACAGAGGGCTTTTTCTGGGAGCCATGTTCCCGGCGGTCAATCGCTTTCCAGAGATTTTCCGCCGGTGCATCCGCCACATACTCACGCACGATGGACGGTTTTTCCCAAAACTGGACGGGATGCTGCTTATCCGTGATGTCAGTCAGCCTGACTTCTTCGTTCGGAAAGTCTACGCTGTCTACCCGGACGGTCTTGCCGTCCATATCCATTACCATGCCGACAGGGATATAATCCTCGGCCTTGAGGTGCTTGACCGTCTCCTGTTTGCCGTCTTCACCGGACTGTGTGACAAAGACATCGTTGCCCTGTCCCCACAGGTCTTTCGCTTTTGCCACCCACTGATCTTCCCGGAATCCAGTTACGGCAACCTGACCTCCGCCTTCCAGCTCCTTCATAAGGAGCTTTGTGCCGAGCATGGGCGCTGCCTTCTTGGCGTCCTCACCGTAAATCTCAAAGTAGCCACTCTGAGCAAAGCAGACAATCGCTTCGGGATGGGCTTCTTTGACAGCATTGTAGGCAGTCTGCGCATCAAGCGGCAAAACACCCAGCTTCTCTGTTACTCCATGCTGAACTGCAAGCTTGTGAATGTGACCCTCAATATTGCCGGTTTTCGCATGAAAGCCCAGCTTGAAGCGCTCGCGGCGGAGGATCATATCAAGCTCTTTTGCGTTTTCCGGTAAATAGTTTACGGAAACGATCTCACCGTGCTTTTCTTCCAGCGGGATTGCTTCGCGCCGGTAACTGCGGAAGGGCAAATAAAAGGTAGCATCGTCCTCGAAAGTGACGGCCACCTTCTCGATTGCAACAGTGAGCTTCTGCATCCGATCCACATGGGCATCATAGTCCAGCTCGATAAGGTTGCCCCTCACCTTATCGCCTTCCTTGCCGGTGATTTCGACCGCGTAAGCAAGTATCGGATCACCGGTCTGCTCATGGTAATACTCCCACACCTTATTCTCAAAAGAATCCTCCACATAGACTTCACGCTCCGGGAGAAGGTAAGTTCCGCTCGGACGGGACATCCAGAGAAGGTGCTTATCTTCGGCGGATTGGGAATCTGCAAGGCTGTGTAGCAGCCCGGCGTCCAGCTCAAAATCCTCTTTGTAGTTTTGGGTATGGATGTCCATAATCCGGCGAAGGGCATCCACAAGATCGATGTTTTCAAACTTCATAGGCATCACTCCAATCCGACATCGCGGGACTTCTGCTTGACCGGCGCTTTACGCTCCGGCTGGCTTTTTGCCGCAGCACGGAGCTGTTCCCGGATAGAAGGCTTTTCCCGTGTGGCCTCCTGAGACTTCTCCTTGCCGATGTATTCCAGAGTTGGTGTCAGCTCACGGTAGCAGCCCTGCGTCTTCTTGGCAGAATGGCGGCGGTGAATGGCAAACATCGGCTCTCCGTTTCGGGTGACGGTATTGCCCTCGATCCTGACCTTGTATTCCATCATTACCTTGAAAGACTGGTTGGATGAGCGATAGGTAGCCAGCATCCCATCGTTGTGACCGGCGATCTGCGCTTTGAGCGTGTCCATGACGGCTTCCTTGATTTTCTTTTCCTCTGGCGTAAGACGGTGTATCTTCGGCGAAGCCTGTTCCGGCTCTTTGGACGCAGCAGCTTCAGGAGCTTTCTCTGTAACAGCAGATTTGCTTTGTTCAGCCGATGTCTGTTCCTGCGCTCTGCCGATGGCAGTCTGCCGGACGAACTCTTCGGTAAAAAGACTGACCAGCCCCGGATTTACACTGTCAATAATGAGCTGGGAGGCATTATCTGGGCAGGCATCCATGCCTTTTGCCCATTCCTTGCAGTCAGGGGAGATGCGCCCGTCATGAGCTTTCTGCTGGATGGTATTCGCAAGGACATAGGCAACGCGCTCCGGCGAGAACTTTTCAAGGATGCTCTTGACGGCGGATTCAGCCGCAAGGCGGTTGTTTCCGTAGTAGTCGTTGATGATCTGCTCAATCGTCTCTTTACAGGCCATATTCGCTTGCATCGAAACGCGGTAAGCGCCCAGCTCACCGGCTTCAAAGGTATACATTGCAGATTCACGATAAACCGGGACATTAGCATCCCGCAGCGGCATCGAAGCCTCCTGCTCTTTCTCCGCAATCCGCTCTTTGAGCTTTTCGTCAAGGCCCGTGATCATCTCAGCCGCCGTTTTCCGGATCGTTTCCAGTGAGCTTTTCAGCTCCTTTGTTTCCTTATCCGATGACCACCCGGCGATATAACCAAAGGAATAGTCGGAGGTTTCAATGCCGTACCGCTGACAGACAGTATAGGCGACGCTTTCCGCCTCGACTTCCTTTGTGCGTCGGTCTTTTTGAGACTCTTTTACCGGAGAAAGGTCTTCCTCCACCTCAAGCTGCCATTCAAACTGATTCTCGTCGATATACCGCCAGCCCGCTTCCTCAGCCGCAGCAGTTGCCTCTGCTTCGCTCTTAAAGCCGCTTCGATAATCTTGCTTTACACCTCCATCACTAACCATTACGACCTTCCATGCCGGTTCGGGTTCTGGTCTGTCAGTGCCGTGAAGTTTTGCGTGGGCAATCTCATGGATCGCCGTCTTGATAGTCTGGATTTCGCTCATGCCTTCCTGAATGGCAATCCGGTTCTCAACCGGTGAGAAATATCCTTTTGCGCCGTCAGTGATGTTTTCAAAGGCAATGGGGACCGGAGACAGCTCCTTGAGCGCGTCAAAAAAGGTAGCGTAGTTATCTACACTGCCGGTCAGCTCGTCTACGGCAATATCGGGAAGCTCTTTGCCGTCCGTCTGGGAGACATCGAAGACGCTTACCACCTTGAAGGCAGGGCGGGTTACTTCGACCGTCTCAGTGACCGGCTTGCCATCTTTGTCGAGGATGGCCTTCTGCGTTACTGGAT
>OIEH01000807.1_pt1 | contig 14829 bp, 18 predicted proteins | sample 1604811 | NCBI WGS metagenome assembly OIEH01 (sample SAMN01760945, study PRJEB22395) | human gut metagenome | reverse complement strand
TTGTTCTCATCGCCCTGGTTATTATTTTCCGCAAGCAGCTCATCATCTCTCCGATGGTGAACTTCCTCGCTAATTTATTTTTAACCGATTCAAATAAATAAATTATGAGTGCACAAACACCACCACAGAAAATTACTTTAGAAGAAATCGCAGAACGTAAAAAGAAACTTCTAAATGAGATTCATGCTCAAAAGAAAGCCATGACTGCCACAACACGCGAGATATTCGCTCCGCTAGCTCCGGCTACCAACAAAGCGGATGCCATTATGCGTTCGTTCAATACAGGCATGGCGATATTCGATGGGGTGGTAATGGGAATCAAGATTATGAGGAAGATACGTGCATACTTCAGGAATATGAGATAAAAGGTATTACTCTTCCACTATCCATTTTTCTATATTTCTTGTTTGCGAACTAAAGTTCACCCCCACTTTAAAAAGCTTACGATTATCCGCTTCAAAAGGAAGTGAATAATGTTTCTCGTTAATCTGCCTCAAGGCTTCTTCTGCCGTACCGTTCAACTTAAATTCCATGACATATATGAATTTGTCCGTCTGCAACACAAGGTCAATGCGTCCTTCGCTCGTATGATATTCCACTTTGGTATAGAAGCCAACGAGTTTGAAAACGATAAAAAGCACATTTTCGTAATGCAACTCCTGCTCGCGAATCACGTCATAACCTGTATCTGCAAAGAAACTTTGCAAACGACGGAAGAAAGAGTTATAATCACCAGATTCAACTTCACGGACAAACTTCTGAATTTCAAAAGGAGACTCCACCTTATTTACGTTCGCATAATAAGGAAGCAGGAAACGGACAAACCCCTCTTCCACCTCACGATTCGGAAAACCTAAACGATATATACCAAAACGTTCGTCATACCCCTTAATGGTGAGATATCCGCTCTGGTAAATCACCGGAATGGGATTACTAGATTCCGAGTCGATACTGTTCAACACCTGTTCATCTGTTTCCTCATGAGCCATCCGTTCCAAATCATAGTGATGCTTCTTCAACAAGTTCACCAGATAAGTAGGTGTCCCCGTCTCAAACCAATAGCTGCCGAACTTCATCTTATCAAACGTGTTCAACAGACTGAAAGGATTATAGATTCCGATGGAATGTTCCATAAAGTGATAACCATCATAACATTCTTTCAATTCTGCGCACACCTGCTCATAACTCATCTTCTGTTTGTCTGCCAACTGATGCAATTCCTCCTCCAGATTGTCGTGTATTTCTTTCTCTGTGATACCGCAAATATCCACAAAGCGTTCATCCATTGAAATATCCTTCAAATTATTCAAGTCACTGAATACGCTCACTTTGCCAAATTTTGTAACTCCGGTCAGCAACGCAAACTTGATGCAGCCGTCCATCGTCTTCAAAGCCCCGTAGAAAGGCTTCAATGTATCCCGGAATTGCTTCTGTAAGTCCTCATTGCCAATTGCCTGCAACATCGGCTTATCATATTCATCCACCAGAATAACCACCCGTTGTCCGGTCTTTTCATAAGCGCGTTCTATAATACCGGCAAAGCGTAGGGAGAACGAACGTTCCGATGGTTCGGCACCATAAAGTTTTTCCCAAGCAGTCAACGATTTATCCAAAATATTATCCAGACTCTCCGGAACATCATACTTCTCAATATTAAGGTCAAGATGCAAAATTGGATGTTCTATCCAATCTTTTTCGAGCTTCTCCACCATCAGTCCGGCAAATAGTTCCTTCTTCCCTTGAAAATATGCTTCCAGAGTAGAGATCAACAGACTCTTTCCAAAACGGCGCGGACGACTCAAAAAGTAATAACTCCCGGTCTTTACCATCTGATACATCAAGGCCGTTTTATCAACATAGAAATAACCGTCTTGACGGATTTTCTCGAAGTTCTGGATACCAATAGGATATATTTTATTACTCATACATGCTACAACCTTTTAATTATGGTGCATACAAATATACTGCTTTCATTCTATAACACAAAACTAGCAGTGAATTTAATTCTATGACAGAAAAAACTTTTAGATGAGCTATATTCAAATGCAAAAGGTACGGGCATATTTCAAGAATTTGAGATAAAATAAGGAACCTCACTATACCCTACTTAAAAGTCAACAAATCCTCCATTTTAGAAATAAACATTACAGTCTTATCAATAAGCGGAAGAATCTCTTCTTCTGCACTTAACATAAATCAACCCCCTCTCGTTCTACATTCTTGTAAAATGGTGAAAAGCTCCTTTCCATCCAGTCCTTAAAAGTATAAAGAATGGGATGAATTTGTACGTCAATAGTCCATCCAAGTTCAAAAAAAGGATAAGAAATATAATCATGGTCATCTAATTCAACTTTATCTTTATTCAGTAAAATAAGAATATCCCAATCCGAATCCTCCCTAGCATCTCCACGAGCTTGTGATCCGAATAAAATAACTTTAGCGCCAGATGGTATTGTCTTAGCTATTGTTTCTTTGATCAATCGTAATATTTCCTCTTTTTGCATATTAAAATACAATTAATAGCATCTTCACTACAAAGATAGTAAGTAAACCTGAAAACACCCAGCCTAAGCTACAATTATTTTCTTCTGAATGAAAAAATCATCTAAACATCGTACTCTAAAGCAATATATCAAAAAGGATTGTATGGTACTCTTCACCGATAGTTATTGAGAATTTTCTTTAGCAATGATTCTATTATCTGACTTTTACACATAAATTCCATCTTTATTGATACACCCTCTCAATAATTCATCCATATTATTTCGCAATCGAACCACATCAACAGGGCATTTCAATAGTTTTTCCAATTCTTCTTTAATATGAACTAAAGTAAAGATAGAAGGTCTATCAATTTCAACACAAATATCGACATCACTACCCTCATGTTGTTCACCACGAGCAACGGAGCCAAATATCCCCATGCGAGAAATACCATATTTAGTAGCATTCTTTCGCATATATTCACGAAGCAAAGATAAATATTCTACAGTAGTCAACATAATAAATTGCTTTTATCAGCAGTTAGTCACAATAGTCGGCATACCATAAGTATCATGATTTCTGTTGACTTTCTTTCCGGGTGCGTAATCCAGTACCACCGGTAATGATAATATTTCTTTGAAAGTCCATATTCGATAATTAATAATTAATAATCAATAATAAGCAATGCCACTGCCAGTTAGAATAACACTTTTATCCTACTATATAACCATATTTCTCTTTACATATATTCCATAAAAACAACACGTTACCAATCAAGTACCTACGCCACATCCGTTTAGGTTCTTTTATTAGTCGGTAAAGCCATTCCAACGAATGTTTCTGCCACCATAACGGAGCCCGTTCAGTAGTACCTGCAAAGAAGTCGAACACTGCCCCTATAGTACCCACATGGCAATGAATATTCAGCTTTTGCCAATTACTATAAATCCATTTTTCCTGCTTGGGAGCAGTCATACCAATCCATAGCAAATCTGGATTTGCATTGTTGATAGCTGCCACAATAGCTACATTATCTTCCTGTGAAAATTCCGGCTTATAGGGAGGAGAATAAGTCACTACTTCCAAGTTCGGATAGTCTACTGCTGCACGTTGTTTTATCAATGCCAGCACTTTCTCCGAACTACCCATAAACATACATCGCCCGCCTTTCTCATTAAGGCGATTCATTTCAAACACAAAGAGATCCCAACCGGCTATTCGTTCCCGTGGTTGGCTTTGCATCTTTAACCATTTACAAACTTTTACAATACTTGCTCCGTCAGGGATAAGTACATCTCCTTTTATTAGCGCCTCGGCAAAAAGCGAATCCTTTAGTGCAGTGTTGTATGAGTGCGCATTTATGGTATTTATCAAAAGTTTACCCTGCGGCAATGTTTTTAATTGGTCTACGTTCTCTACAATAGGAAGTTCTTTCAACTTGATCATATGAATATCTACTCTAAATATTATACCAATTTCTTAAGAATGCCACACATACGTTCCTCAAAACGTTGCAGCGTGAACTCACATTCAAATTTCGTCCTACCTTTGCGCCCCATCTCACGACACAGATCACGATGTTCCATACAATAAGCCACCTTCTCGGCCAAAGCCAATGCATCCTTCATGGGAACAATATATCCTGTCTCACCTTCATCAATAATATCCACTATTCCCCCTTCATGACTAGCAATGCAAGCCACACCATGTTGCATTGCTTCAAGCAAAACCAAAGGGAAACACTCATTGTAAGTAGGAAGTATAAAAAGGTCTGCCTGCATCCAATACATCTCCTTATCATTGCCATACTTCGCTCCATGTGCTACCACTACATCCCCTAATCTATGCTTCTGCAAATAGGCAGCAAACTCCTCCTCACTAATATCACTCCATTTTCCTACGAAATTGCACACAAAGTCATATCCTCTATCTTTCAAGATATGGCACGCATCTAGTAGCGTCCACACTCCTTTCTCCAACATCATGTTCGAGAGAAAGAAAATATTAAACCTGCTATCCATTCTCATTCGTTTATGTCAGGAATACCATTCGGACAAATCAGAACATTCTGCCTATCCACATATTTCTCCACATCCTCGTAGAGTGCTTCGGAGAGTAATATCACCTTCACCCCTTTAAAAAGCCGTGGATATATCCACTTATTAGGCCAGTGGTCTTGAAATGTCCTCACACCCTGATTATGAAAATGAATCACCACCTTACACCCCATCCCCTTCAACATTTGTACAATAACAAACTCTTTATAGAGTGCAATTCCGTGTGAATTTGGCGTAACATATACCAACTGTGTTTTCATCTGTTTCACCATTTTACGTATAGATTTCAGCATTTCCAAAAACGAAATTAGCTTCTTCAACCCCACTTTACCGATATCCTTAATATCCTTGGCTGTGGCCAGATTGATATAATGGCAATCGAAAGTCTCATTTATCATTTTACTATCATGAATATATTTCCCCATCATGGCCGCACCATGTACAGGCGGTGGCATGTGAAGAATAAAAAGAATGGACGGTTTCATTATTAATTGAAATTATTTTTGAGTAGATGTGCTATCTCACGACTGAATTTATCTGCACCTGTAGAATTTAAATGGTCTGTGGTGTGAAACAATTTCTGATTATCATAAGCAGCTTGATTCAAGAAAGAATAATAAGGTATATTATTTCGCTTGCATAGCGAGTCAGTAATAGCTAATGATTTCGTCTCCACCACATCAGCATACATAGGTGAAGTCACCATGATTAGCACTATCTGCTTTGTTTTACACACCCCTATAATATACTCCATCGCTTCCACCTTACGGCTATCAATTGCCACACTATTTGTATATTCCTTTTTCTCTTCTTTCAAAAATCCCTCTAAAGGCTGAAAACCATTTGCATGAAAAACTCCACGATCCTTCAAATTCTTCACCATTTTGAAGAATTTTGAGTTATAAGGATAGATGGCTGACCAACATTTGTATTTTTCCCAAGGACTTTTTATACTAATCACCTTCTGCCATGAAGCATGATGTTGATAAGGCAATAATCCTGATAAACGATCATAATCTCCTTCACCTATTATCATGTCATAAGGAGTCACCTCTAATATGATCGCCTTCGGTGTATATCTATCCAATATCAAGTCCAACTGCGCCCGTTGATACACAAGGAAACAACCACTGCGTCCTGCATTATAGCAACTCATATCTAAAGAATCCTGTAATATCCCCGGATTGTAATGGTTACGAGCACGTGACGACCCTAATATCACCAAGTCTGCAGTTTGCTCATCCAACGCCTTAGTCGTATAATAAAAATCCTCACCCTTTTGGTTGAAATACATCCATTTCAAACTATACCCTATTCCTCTGTCTGCCACTAGCAACAGAACAAATAGCAAGAGTGCCTTGCCTATATATCTTATACCCTGTTTGCTTATATCCATTGTTGTTTAGAATTGAAAGTAGATAAACTGTCCACCATCAAAGACTCCTACACTTAGAATTATCATTGATAGAACCACATACGAAGCAAAGCGAATAGTTATCGAGTCATTCTCTAGTAACGGATGCTTTCCATTCTTCTCTTCAAGCATATCACACCCCATCAACACACCTACCCCCATCGTGCTATAGAGTAACACAGAAAGGTCAGGTTTATAAAGAACTCCTGCTGGTAGTACCATCTTGCTAATAGCTAATAATGCATCCTCCAATGTATGTGCTTTGAAAAAAGTCCATGTAACTGTCATTAGTACAAAAGTCAGTAAGATATTAAAAGCCTTTAGCCATATATTATCCTTTCTTAATCCACAACACAAACGCATCTGTTCTTTGATAGGCTTCATTACATTACCTATCACTTGAAAGAGCCCATTCAGTCCACCCCAGATCACGAAGGTCCAGTTAGCTCCATGCCACAACCCACTCACTACAAAAGTTATCATTAGATTCATCCTTGTACGCCACTTGCTGCAACGACTACCACCCAAAGGAATATAGAGGTAATCCCTAAACCAAGTAGAAAGTGAAATATGCCACCTACGCCAAAAGTCTTGTACACTGGTTGCCATATAGGGTCGTGCAAAGTTCACAATCAATCGAACCCCCATAATACGTGCACACCCTAAAGCAATAAAAGAGTATCCAGCAAAGTCACAATAAATCTGAAAAGTGAAAAGTACAGCAGCTACTAATATCGATCCCCCTGTGTGATATGCTATGTTGCCAAATACAGCATCTGTATACAAAGCCAACCTATCCGCTACCACAACCTTCATAAAATAACCCCACAGCATCCAGCGTAATCCTCGTGTAATATTATTTGCGTCAGGATAATGCTTTTCTTTAAACTGTGGAAGCAGTTCTTTAGCTCTTCCAATGGGACCGGCCGCTATTTGTGGGAAGAAAGCTAAAAACAAGGCATAATATCCTAATTTCTTTTCAGATTCTACATTTCCCCTATACACATCAATTGCATATCCACAAGCCTGAAAAGTATAAAATGAGATACCCACCGGAAGAAGTAAATCCAAATGTGGTATCTCCATTCTGCATCCTATACTCGCGAGCACTCCCCATATTATCTCATTAATGAAATTCAAATATTTGAATACAAAAAGCCCCGCAAATGTAAATAACAAAATAACAGCCAGCCCCCCTATCGGCACGTTTCCTATCCTTTTTACTTATCATTTGTTTCGTTCCATAATGTGTAACCAATGTTACAAATCCCAAAAACAGCGCATAGGTGGGATTCCAATTCATGTAGAACAGGTAACTTACGAGTAATAAATACCACTGTCGTACCCTATGCGGTAAGACAAAAAAGGATATTGCTACTATTGGAAAGAACAGTAGAAAAGAGAAACTATTATAAAGCATATTTTATAATTTACCTACAATGATACTCCCTATATTGCAAAAATTTGGCCAACATCCACCAAGTTAAAGGAGTATATTTAGCTAAATTCATCAATTTCCCAATGGGATCTTTTATAAAGTACTCGCCATACTTTAACGCTTCACTTCTACTCAGTGCCAACCTACCATCAAGAAGCTGGCAATAAGTTAAATTGCGTGACACTCGCCCTTGCACCATTTTATATGAGTCTGACATCTCCATTTCAAATGTAGAGACAATACGACATTCCCATACTGAAAGTGCGGGCGCATTAGCCCAACGGCATTTCATCTTGTTCAACCACCCTTGACTCCAAGTTACATCGCCACCATCACTAATGTAGAGCACTTTAGGTATCAATCCCCACTTACCGAACGTTGAGATATAATTCCAATATTCATAATCTTCAGAAACACGAAGATCTGTCCTCATACCACCGCTTTGCAACGCCACTTCTCTACGAATAGTTGTAGAGCAGGTACCCACAAAGCAATCACAAGCCCATTCCGCAAAGAAATCCCTTATCACATAAGGTTCTTTCACTAAATCCTCTGAAAGCCAAATAGGATTGTAAGACACATGCCCCCCTAATGAACTAATATTCTTACAGCCCACTGCTACAGCCACACATTCCAAATGTGCATCAAGAAAACTCACTGATTCTTCAATATACCCATCCTCCCAGTAGTCGTCTGCATCAATAAATGTCACATACCTACTTTCAGCATGTTCCACACCATTATTGCGAGCCACCGAAGGTCCTGCATTTTGTTGACGCAGTACTCTGATACCCCCATTATCATGAGCTTTACTAAATTGTTCAATAAGCCCAACCGAATTATCGGTTGAACCATCATCAATACAGAGCACTTCAAATTTATATTTAGTAGTCTGCTTAAATATAGAATCTAATGTCCGTTCAATCAGTGCAGATGCATTATACACTGGTATAATTACAGATAAATCTATCATAACATATCCTAATAAAACTTTCTACAAATTATTAGTTTTTCAGAAAATTCATAAAGTGAAAATGTAAATCCCAAAAGACAAACAATAGAAAAGTGGTTTGTCAATCACCAATATTATTAAAAACAGTATGCATATTTAACAATACCTCCAAAATAACCTTAGTTTCATTCATAACATTTTCAGAGGTATCAACAAATATTGTTTCCCATAATAACATCATTTCGCGATCTCTTTATATAAATTCTCATACTCGCTTTGCATCTTTGCCATTGAAAAATGACTCAACGAAAAATCATATACTTTTTGTGTAAGCTTCTTATAATCTTCACAAGATGGCAAGTTATTGAAAATCCTTCGAAAATCTGCCACATTATTATTACGAACAGCCAATGCCCAACCTTCTGGTACAGTTTCATCAAGACCAGCACAAAGATTGATAATAGGTAAAGTATGAGCCATCATTGCTTCTACCGCAATCAAACCAAAGCCTTCATAATTAGAAGGCATAAAAAGATAGTCAAATGATGATAAGCACCTACTTAATCCATAATATTTATCAAGTAAGGTTACATTTTTCAACCCTATGCAAGCTGTATGAAGTTTTTCCTTCATACTCCCATCTCCAATTATAGTGAATTGAAACCTATCATCATCCTTTAACTCTAAAACAATAGCAATCAACTCATCTATACCTTTTTGATGCTCTAATCTGCCTGCAAACAACACATTAATTTTATCTTCCTTTATTCCCTCAAATAATTCTTGTCTAACTTCTTCAAGACCATTATAAATAATTGGAGGTAATTCACCACCATACTTTTGCTTATAGCTTTTTTGTGTAGCATGGGATATTGCTACACTACAGTGATGTTTAATATAAAACTTCTCTACCGCATAACCTATCTTACTCCAATCATTCCACAACTGTGTATTATGTATTGTACGTACATAGCGTGGACGAATCCAAAAGAACAACCAAGCCATTTTGCGAAACACCCAAAGTGCAAAGTCCGGAACTTCGGTATGAGAATGAATAACACTTGGTTTATACTTTAAATAAATAAACAGAAACCAACTCCAGAACAAGCATATTGCAAGTTTATTTTTACAAAATGGAGAACAATGATATTGAACATTGCAAAATTCCAATTCCTTTTTCAAAGAATTAGAAAATTCCGAAGCGGCTTTAACCACCTCCACAATATGGTATTCAAAGTTTGAATTTGGGGATTTTGAGATATTGACCGCTACGCGCTCAGCTCCTCCTAAATCAAGATGTGATATAATATGAAATACTACTTTTCTTTTCATTTTTTCATTATAGCATCAAATTCTCGCTGTGCACAATGCTCAGTATTAAACTCATGTTCTATCTCTACAGAAGCCTTACCCATAGCTTGCAAATCCCTACCATGAAAATTGCCAAGTGCTGTCACAATAGTTTCTTCCTTGAATGTATCAAATATAAAGCCATTGACACCCTCCTTAATTAATTCCACATGACAACCATTATAAATAGAAGTAGCCACAGGCAAGCCGCATGCCATAGCTTCTGGTATCACCAAACTCCAATTATCTTCAACAGTAGGATTAATAAACACATCCGCAACAGCATAATATTTATATATATCACTATAATTTACTCTACCAGTGAATACGATCGATTTCTCATCAGCATACAGTTTCTGAAATCTTTCTAATAAATCACCTTTACCAACAAGTAGCAAAATATCATTTGGATATACCTTGATATGCTTTTCCCATGCATTTAGCAAAAAACTTATACCCTTGCGCTCAACTATCTGACCAATGAAAAGGTAGATTAATGGTCGAAGACTACAACTATAAACAATGACTTTCTCTTTCTTTTCTTTTAATTCTTTAAGTAGTTCATAGTCAGCGTCATGGTCTAAATCACGAATTGCATTAGCAAGTCCGGCACTATCAGCACTCATACCAGTAATATGTATTTTCTCCCTCTTTATATTCAGTGACTCTAAATATTTTTTCGTCTCACTACCATTCACTAAATAACCCGTCATGAATATATCAGTAAACTTCCTATGCCATTTATGCAAAAATGTCGAATTGCGCTCTGTCCACGGAGTACGTTCATAGCCCATATAAACAGGTATACGATGCAAAGTAGCATAAAATGTTACCAGTGGAGTCCACTGAAAAAAGCCTTCTGTTATCAAAACATCAGGTTTTACCTTGCCAACCGCTTTTATCAATCCCCGTGTTATAGGAATTTTCTTCCCATGTTCATAACTCATTCTTTTAAATGACATTTCCTTAGTACAAAACAGATGATCACCATTAAATGCAATAGCATTTTCACCCAATTCCTGATGAATCTTTTCTACCAAATCTTCACGATGTATCAACTGATACCTCCTAGGTGAGTACATCACATAAAATTGTCCATCAAAAAGTCTCACCAATCGTTTAAAAAATGGTATTCGGTAGTCCAAAAACACCGATGTACAATACAGAACTTTCATATATCACAATTTTTAAATTCTCCCTCCCGTCATAATGTTCAAAACATTGGGAATATAACGGCGCATAAGATTGCCTATAAATAGAAAAATGATTAATACAATAATTGGTGCAATAAAATAAACTGCAAGTGCAGCAACCTCATTCTCCGGGTATAGGGAAGCAATAGTTAACTTTATTGCTTTCAAAGGATATACATGATTTACATATACAAAAAAAGACAAACTAGATAACGGCAAAACAATAGACTTAAAGCGATCTGAGCATAATGGTAACAATTGCCAAAAAACAAAAATCCCCAACAATGTATTTACCTTATGTATCCCAATGCCCCAACATGGCCGAACAAATGAAATAATTATCCATAAAGCGAATAGTACGGTCAATAACTTTATATTGATTTTATGCTCCAAATACTTTTCATAGTAACAGAATAATCCTCCAAATAGAAAGAACATAATTCCTTCCGTAGATAAAATAGAACAATCAACAGTTCTCCACGTATAAAAGGCAACTAACAACGTTACTACTAATACCATTTTATTTTTAAGATTATAAATCCATCCGTAAAATGGCACAAGAAGCATAAAAATCATTAATGTCCTAACATACCACAGCGGTCCATTCCATTCACTTAAAACAAGGTCATATAGAATATCATGAGGATCTGTCTTGTGATATTGCCCAGCTACTATTTGTTCAATCAGACCTATAACATTCCATATTAAATAAGGAATAAGTAGCGTATATCCCTTTTTTTTTAACATTGTCAAGTATTCACCCTTTTCGTAATATGAATGTTTAAAAAAGAAGAAGCCTGATACTAAAAAGAAATAAGGAACAGCTATTTCTGTAACGGTTGAAGAACCACTTTCAATAACACCAGCCAAAAGATCCCCTCGCCACTCCCCCCAAAACGCCATATGGTTAAGCGAATGACGAAGTATCACCATGATAGTACAAAGGAAACTGGCCATTTTTATTCTATCACTCAAATCTTTATTCATAATATTTTACTTTATAGTAATAATATGAAAGAACAACAAGACCAAAATAAACGATAGTAATAGAGCATGTCTTTCCAGATAAAAAGCCGTAGGAATAACTATTTACTATTGCACAAATAGTAGCACATAAAATACCAAGGTAGCCTAACTTTGCACGATTCTTAAATGCATTTAAAGTATGTACACCTAAATGAAAAACAAATAATAGTAAGCCAATAATCCCCAAACTACCATACATTCCTACAAAATTACTATGGGCATCACTTGTTGTTTCTCCTAAAAATTCAGTTCCAATTGCACGTTCGATACATGCAAATCCCCAACCAATCAATGGCCTCTCTGCAGTTTTTATTTTTATAAGCTCCCACAACACAGTTCTACCCGAAGCTGTATTAATTGATTCCATTGTTTTTCCTGGCATCAACCACATCATTAAAGATTCTACTAGGTTAGGATTCAAATATAATGTAAGACTTATCCCAATAAATACAAATGATAAAAATAAATTGCCAGAAAAAAGCAAAGCTATCCCCAAAGCCCCCACAGCAGAGGCATTAGCACCGCTACTTGTACTTGTTATCATCACGATAAGACTAATGATCATTGAAGCCATTAAAAAGCCCCTTCTATCCCTATCTTTACATTTGTTAGACAAGTATTCGCCAACACAATAAGAAAATGTAAGAGCTCCCGTAGATGCTCCTGGAAGAAAGTGTATAAACGGAGAAAAACCAAATGCAACAGCACGCGCTCCTATAGATTCAAAAACTGCTACACATATACAGACTATTATAAAAAGCTTTTCCATTTGTTTGAAAGTCCTACAAAGTGACATTATCCATATCCAGAGCATTATCATCACTAAATTCTGGAAAGCCAAGAAGAATGCAAACGATGGAATGAATGCCCATAATGTGCTTATTACAGCAAAACTGTATAACCACAATAATGACCGAATTTGGATAGGCGTTTGTTGGTAAGAAAAAGAGAATAAATTCGGACTTTTCCTATATAATATAGCTAATAATCCAAACAAAGACACTATTTGTATTGCTTTTCCTATACCAGACCCATCTTCTGGTATAAAATCAATACGGTATATCCATAAAGCAAAGAGAATAAAAATCAATTTATACTTACTCTTTAGCACTGTTATTATACCACAAAATATGTCTTTTAATAAACCTGTCATATTCTTCTATAAATCCTTTTTACACCTCACAACGCATTGCCAATTCTATTACTGGCGCCATATCATAATACTTATAGTCTGCTAAACGCCCACCAAAAATGATATCTGTCTCCGCTTTTGCCATTTCACGATATTTATCTGCCAGTCTATTATTCTGCGCATCATTCACCGGGTAGTATGGTTCCATACCAGGTTTCCACTCTATAGAATATTCCTTACTTATGACAGTTTTCGAACAGGTCTCTATTTCAGCACCAAACATTTCAAAGTGTTTGTGTTCTATAACTCGGGTATAAGGTATCTCCCGCTCTGTGTAGTTCACCACTGCATTACCTTGGTAGTTAACTGTGTTTTCAATACAAGTTTCAAATACCACTGTGCGATACTGCAATTGTCCGAATTTGTAATCATAAAATTGATCAATAGGACCTGTATAGACTAGCTTTTTAGCTATCCCACGCCAGTTCATACAATTAATGGAATTCGCTGTGTCAAAAAAATCACATTCTAGCTGCACATCAGTACCATCAAATAGACTATCAATCAACTTGTTATATCCCCCCACAGGTATACCTTGGTATCTATCATTGAAGTAATTATTGTCAAAAATCATACGTATCGGTAAACGACGAATGATGAAAGCGGGAAGTTCCGTACAAGGACGCCCCCATTGTTTCTCTGTATAACCTTTAATCAATGCCTCATAGATATCCCTTCCAATAAGCAGCTGTGCTTGTTCTTCAAGGTTGGCAGGTTCTCTTCCATTCAATTTTGCCAATGCCTCTGCACGTTGTTGTTCCAACTTTTCCTGCGCCTCCTGCGGAGTACATACTCCCCACATTTGGTAGAAAGTATTCATATTGAAAGGTAAATTATACAACTTACCTTTGTAACTAGCCACAGGCGAGTTGGTATAGCGATTAAACTCCGAGATAGAATTTACGAACTCCCACACAACCTTATTTGATGTATGGAAGATATGTGCACCATACTTATGCACATTGATGCCAGCGATGTTCTCACAGTATACATTGCCACCAATGTGATTTCGCTTGTCAATTACTAAGCACCTCTTTCCTGCCTTTTTAGCACGATAAGCAAATACTGCTCCAAAGAGCCCTGCTCCTACTATTAAATAATCATATTTTATTGCCATATTTCTTAATCATTTTTCTAATAATTGTCCCCGAAAACATTATACTTTTATGTATTTGGCTGCCACTGGCAGTATTATTATACTCAAAATAAAAGCAGTCCAAAATTCCGGGATATTGATTTCGTCATATCCTAAATAAATAAAAAAGCTCTGTACACTATAAATAATTAGACGATGAACAACCAAATATATCATACTGTCTCTGCCTACATATTTCAGTCCAACTACATCTATCATTGGATAACGCCGGAACAAATAATTGATTGTTATAATACAAAGTACACTATGAATCATCCATATAAAGTAGCTACCATATAACACTTTATTATAAAACAGATCCACCGCAGATGGATATACAATGTATAGTAGCAAAGTAATAGCTATTATAAATTGTATTTTACCATCTACTTCTAAAGTTCTGTTAGAAAGACAATTGCCCACTGTAAAAAAGAACAGTCCAGTACTGATATTTCCTAAATAGCGAGGTTCTGTAATAGGAGCATATAAATTACACAAGAATCCAATCAAAGCTGTTACAAATAACACTATTCCAAAGTGTATCTTGTAATTTACGCATAAGGTATATAAAACTCTTATTACACACAA
>OIEH01000795.1_pt1 | contig 14987 bp, 17 predicted proteins | sample 1604811 | NCBI WGS metagenome assembly OIEH01 (sample SAMN01760945, study PRJEB22395) | human gut metagenome | reverse complement strand
AACAATACCTGCGATGGCGGTATTATCGTGTGTTGAACCCAACAGAAAACCAGCCGTGACTACGCCGATAGCCAACAACGGTAGAATCTGTTTGGCAAATCCCCAAGATGACAAAGCCCACTCCCTGTTTTCTTCGTCCCGTTTATCAAAAAGCAGGATTACAGACAATGCGGCAATAGCCACAATCATCGGCACAAGCGGGACTAATTTCGTGTTGTCTATGAACATATTGGCAAGGACAACCGAAACGACAGTTGCCGCAGCACCGAGTGCAACCCAAAGAACACGCAAATTCAGTATCCTGACAAGCGACCAACACAGCAAAAGCGACAATCCTCCAACGATATACCACTTATAAGTAAAAATATGATACCATATTCCTGTGTCAGAAGCCGCAGGTGCGCCCCAGTTGGCAAACACGAGAATCAGAACCAATGTGAAGAAATGGAATGAGGTCTGCCACATCGGACGTTTCTCGGGTGGAGGCACGATATTCATTTGCTCCTCTTTCTTCGCTTTCTCCTCCTTGCGGAAAATGAAAGACATCGCCAATCCGATTACAACCGAAAACAATACCGCTCCGATAATTCGTGCCATTCCCATTTCAAATCCCAAAATACGGGCAGTCAGAATAATCGACAGAACGCTGATAGCCGGACCGGAATACAGAAACGCAATAGCCGGACCCAATCCAGCCCCCCGCTTGTAAATACTCGTGAAGAGGGGCAGGATGGTACACGAACACACGGCAAGAATGCCACCCGAAATGGCTGCAACCGTATAGGATAGCCATTTCTTGGCATTTGCACCGAAATATTTGAGAACTGACCCCTGACTGACGAATACGGCTATTACACCCGCAATGAAGAAAGCAGGAAGCAGACACAACACAACGTGTTCCTGTGCATACCATTTGGCAAGGTCAAGGGTGGCATCTACGGCGGTCATGAACCGCTCGCTTCCGAGCGGCAGGAAGAATACCGCAGCAAAAACAGCAATAATCCAAAATAGGATTTTCAGTTCTTTCTTCGCATCCATAACTGTATCAAATTAAATTCCGAACAGTTGTTTTATTTCGTTTTCTGTCGGGACATGTCCTTTTACTTTTACCACTCCGTCCACCACTACGGCAGGTGTTCCCATGATATTGTAGTTCATGATTTCTGCAATATCCTCCACTTTGGTAAGTGTTACATCAAGATGATAGTCGTTGATTACTTTTTCGATTGCCTGGTAGGTTGTCTTGCATTTGGCACAACCCGGTCCCAGCACCTTGATTTCTTTTATTCCCACATTGGTTGCGGCTTCTTTGTTTTCGCAACAAGGGTTTGCCGTTTTCTCTGTTTCCTCAATAATCAAGTTATCACCACATGAGCATGAGCAAGGTTTCGGAGAGAATAACGATGCCCAAAATCCTTTCTTGTTTTCTTTCTTCGTTTCCATTTTATTTGATTTTTATAGTAAGACATTGAATAAATAGCCTGTAATCACAGCCGTAAGAAATATCACGGCAACAATCGTAGCAACCAATTTTTTACGGAAAATGCTGGCAAGCATGGTCATTTCCGGTATCGCCATACCTGCACCGCCTATTACCAAAGCGATAACAGTGCCGATACTCATTCCTTTGGTCATCAGAGCCACACCGATGGGGATAGCTGTTTCTGCACGGATATATAAAGGGATACCTAACACTGCGGCTACTGGAATGGCGAACAAATTATCCGGTCCTGCTATTTTTAACACAAAATCCTGTGGCATATAACCGTAAATGCCTGCGCCAAGAGCGACACCAATCAACAGATAGGATAATATGGGGCGCAAACTGTTCCATGCCGAAGAAAACGCTTCCTGCAACTTGCGTTTTATTGACCATGCTTTTTTGTTTTCTCCGGTTTCGTTATGGTCATTCCGAAGACGCACGTTCTTTACATACTTCTGCATCCCCATCTTTTCCAAAATGAAGCCAAACAGTACCGAAGCTATAAAGGCAATAATAAAATAGGTAGCCATAGCCTTTATCCCAACCATTGCCCCCAACATTCCTATTATAATCGGATTAAGTAGCGGGGAAGCTATCAAGAATGACATGGTACTGCCAAAAGGCACTCCTGCATTGAGGAAACCCACAGTCATCGGGATAGTGGAACAGGCACAAAATGGGGTGAGGGCACCAAATCCTGCTGCCATCACATTGCCAAGAATACCACGCCCGGAAAGCCATTGCCTGATTTTATCCTGCGGTATGTACATTAAAATTATTTCTACTGCCGCACTGATAAGCAAGAACAAAGCTATCAACTCAATCGTGATAAACACGAAATATTCCAATGTTTCGATTAACGTGTTCATTGTTATAGAGTTATTATGCAATAATAAATTCCAATACCCGTAAACAACCCTCCGACAATCCATTTCAGCCATTTCTGTACGGTCTGCATCTTGCCGTAAAAACTGCCGATATGTTGTACACTGAACGCCAATATCCAGGCGACAACCAAAACAGGTAGTGCAGTTGCGATGGCGAACAACACAGGTAGCAGATAGCCTACGGTTGCCGTTGCCGACATCGGGATAAGCATTCCAAAATAGAACACTCCGCTTGTCGGACAAAACGCCATGGCAAACAACATCCCAAGCAAGAGCGCACCGAAACCGCCTTTACGTGCCAATCCCTCGCCATTTCCATTGAAGCCAAAGGAAGGTAATTTAAGCCTGTTGCCAAACAGCATAAACAACCCTATCAGAAGCAAAGCCGGACCGAGTATCATTTCTCCGTACTTGCCGATAAACTTCTGAATACCGAACAAACTCACTCCCTCTCTCAATATCAGAATCAACACGACACCCAATATCGTGTAGGCGATGACACGACCAAACGTATATAAAAGACCGTTTCGGAATATACGGCGGCGATTTTCAATATCCTTGCTGATGAATCCGATTGCGGCTATGTTTGTAGCCAACGGACAGGGAGAAACCGCAGTGAGCAATCCTAAAAGGAAAGCTGTCAATGCCGGGGTTGTGCTGCTGTCCAATAGTGTCTGTAACCATTCCATAGCTACTCTATTTCAGTGAAACCTTGACTTTCTCAATCACTCCGTTCTTGAACGTATCTGGAGCTTTACGGGCGTTGGCAAAAGCGTATTCAGTCAGATTTTCATACGTTTCCTTTCCGTCTTTCCATTTGCTGATGAACAAAGACGACCAAGTGACTTCATACTTTTCTGCAATCTTCTCGTTCTCTGGTTTGGAAATGTCGATTATCTTGAAAACAACCCTCCCTTTTTTCAATTCATCCGCAAACTGCATTTCGATAGCTTCCTTAGCGTTTTTTTCTATCGCCATACAAGTGGCGCAACGCTGTTTGCCGTGGAAATACAGAATTTCCACACGGTCTTTTGTTTCTTGTGACTGTGCTTGCTCCACTTTGGCGGTGTCGCCTTTTTTTGCACCATTGCCGCCACAGGCAGCCAATCCCAAACAGATTGTCAAGACTAAAATCAACTTATTCATGCTTCTTTTTTATTGGTTATACTTATGTTTGTTTTTCGTAAAACAACGAACATCGGAAGTAAAAAATTTGTCGCTACTCGCAACAACCTTTCTTTTTGCAATCGCATTGTCCGAGGAACTCAGTAAAAAGAATGGACGCAATCTTCCAATTCTCTCTGTTGATACAATACTTCACTTTCGGGGTTTCTATTTCTCCTTGTATCAAGCCCGCATCTTTCAGTTCTTTCAAATGCTGTGATACAGTTGCTTTAGAGATAGGCAATACTTCATGAATATCTCCAAAAAAGCAACTGTTTTGCTTTATCAAGAAATCAAGAATTGCAACCCTTGCCGGATGTCCCATCGCTTTTGCAAAACGTGCAAGTTGTTCTTGTTTTGCTGTATACTCTTTATTTTCCATTTTTATTCTTATTTGTTGTTTGCAAAACTACGAACAATATTTTATATGGCAAAATAAATTCATGTATTTAACGGAATATTGAGTGGAAAAACACTTTTTTACCACAAAAAAAAGTTAAATCTGTTAAAACTTACATTTTTCTGTATTACATCTGCAAATTCAAAGGATTTTTCTACCGTATTATTCATAAATAACCGATAATCAACTATTTACGCATACTTTCTATGTCTGCTAATACTCTTCAGATGCAAATCTCGTAACGGACGTATAAGGGAACATCGAGAGAAAATAAAAACAGCGAAAGTTATGTCGGAAATACGGGCTATTGAATCGAATAAACACCCTGTATATACCTTTCAGGGAAAAGATAAGACGCTCGAACTTCCTATGGAAATTACTGATAAAGGAAAACTTGTATCTGTCATAGTGAACGGTAGTAAAACCTGTTTTCAACTATCAGATGAAGATAGTGAATTCACTGTCTCTCCGCAAGGTGTATTAGCATGGCATGAAGCGGGAGTACTGACAACCGAAGAAATAGGCGGAGAAGAAACCATAAGGCAACTAAAGGAGAATACAGTAAACGACAGTCTCACTGTGCATCTGTTTAATATTCGAATCGGCAATTGTGTACTGCCGGAAGTTAATGTCAGAATCACTCAGACACAAGAATTTCCTTATCTCATGGGGATAAAGGCTTGGAATATGTTATTATCGTCTTTGGCGTCAGACAAAGAGTAGTAAATTTTAAAGAACAAACAATTAGGAAATACACAAAAATGTTATCTTTGCCCGTGATTTATTCACAAGAACGTGATAAAGTAAATTCTAACTATTTAATAAAAAAGACTATGATCAGATTAAATGTTTTTGTTCGTGTAAACGAATCCAACCGCGAAGAAGCGATAAAAGCGGCAAAAGAACTGACTGCCTGCTCTTTAAAAGAAGAAGGATGCATTGCTTATGATACTTTCGAAAGCAGCACGCGTCCTGATGTTTTCATGATTTGCGAAACTTGGCAGAATGCCGAAGTATTGGCAGCACACGAAAAATCTCCTCATTTCGCTCAATATGTAGGTATCATTCAGAAATTGGCTGAAATGAAATTGGAAAAATTTGAATTCTAAATGAGGAATTTTGCTGCCATCGACTTTGAAACAGCCAACGGCAAACGTACCAGCGTATGCAGTGTTGGTGTTGTCATTGTAAAGGAAGGAAAGATTATAAACAAAATCTATCGTTTGATTCGTCCTGCCCCCAACTACTATACCCAATGGACGACAGCTGTCCACGGACTCACGTACGATGACACGATAGAAGCGGATGATTTTCCAGAAGTATGGGCGGAAATCAAACCGCTGATAGACGGTCTGCCACTTGTAGCTCACAACAGTCCTTTTGATGAGGGTTGCCTCCGTGCGGTTCATGAACTGTATGGAATGACTTATCCTCCATATAAATTCTATTGCACCTGCCGCGCCTCAAGAAAAGTGTTTGGAAAAGAACTCCCGAATCATCAATTACACACAGTAGCCGCCCGGTGCGGATATGACCTGACCAACCATCACCACGCATTGGCAGACGCTGAAGCTTGCGCACAAATAGCTTTGCTTATCATTCCCGAACCGAAAAAAGCAAAAAAAGTGAAGAATCCCGATAAAGATACATATGTGGGAGATTTATTCGCTCCACTCATTCCCCAACCGATAAAAAAACAAAATCGAGTAGGAAGAAAACGAGAGACCTACCCGATGACAGGTAAGTCTCTTTCTTTTTTTGAATGGGCAAATTTTTGTTATACGCCTACTTGAAGAGTAAATTCAAATCCATTGATAGGAACTCTTCAAAGGATAAGCCTCCGGAACCGACCACAAAGGCCCTATACGGATGGTAAGCTTTTTCAAATTTAGGCAAGCCATTGTTGGTGGTTCGTCTTCCGCTTTTAACCTCGATGGCGATTGTCTTGCCTCTTCTATGAAGCACAAAGTCAACTTCGTCGTGGCTATCACGCCAGTAATAAGCCTTGTAATCACAAATCTGTGCCTGACTTACAATATAGGCACCAACTGCTGATTCTACATAACGCCCCCAAGCTTTAGGATCTTCAGCCATTTCCGTGAAGTCCTTATCAGCATACACGTTGCGCAAAGCGTTGTTATGGACTTGAAATTTAGGAATTGAGTTGTATTTGCGAGCATCGTCTTCGGCATATTTCTGTAAACCACACAGCAAACCACATTCATCCAAAAGATGGAGGTAACCAGCCAGCGTAGTGACATTGCCTACATCTTGAAGCTGAGCGGCCACTTTGGTAAGAGACAGTAGCTCGCCACTATAACTACTACCGAGTTCAAACAGTTGGCGGAGTAGTTGTGGCTTCATGATTTTTGTATCCATCAGCACATCCTTCGAGATGGATGGTTCAACCAAAGAGTCTTTGACGTAGTTTCGCCAACGACGCTCATCAGTGATATAAGATGCTGCGCCCGGATACCCGCCAAAATAGACATATTGATAGAGATTCCAACCGAAGCATTCTCTCATTTCAGGGAAAGTCCAATGTGTCAGCCGAATTAGCTCATATCTGCCGGCCAATGATTCGGTGAGTCCCTTTTCGATTAACATGCGTGATGACCCCAGTAATACGACTATGAGCTCACGTTTTTCACGGGTATCTCTGTCCCATTCAGCCTTTACAGTCTCGCTCCAGTTGTTTATCTTTTGTATTTCGTCTACCACCAATAGGCGTTTCCCTTCCCCACGTATGTCCATACGCATACGAGCTGTCTGCCATACACCTGCCAGCCAGTCTGCAGATGCACCTACGACATCATCAGCCGAATAACTGTCATAAGGCATATTGCAGACTTCAAGGACTTGACCAATCAATGTGGACTTACCCACTTGGCGTGGCCCAACAATAACCTGCATTTTTCCGCGAGGTTCATTAATGCGTGCCATCACTTCTGAATATTGTTCTCTTTTATATCCCATCATCTATAAAATGTTTATTCACTTGAGCAAAAATGTTCAATCCATTAAATAAAAATGTTCAATCCCTTACAAAGGTAAGGTTTTTCTCTAATAATGAATATTTTTACACGAACAATCCATCTGCTTTTTTATCTATTTTATGGCTTAGCCGGAAAATCAATCCATCCTGCTCCCAATTACTATACACAATGGACAACGGCTATTCACGGATTAACTTATGATGATACGATAGAAGCGAAAGAAGGCAAATAAAAAACACTACAACTATTATTTCAGTCAATAATAGCCGTAGTGTTTGATAATAAAGTGCTAACTATGTACTTCGATTAGAGGATAGACTTGGCGATACCCATTTCCAAGCCGCGAAGTTCCGCCAATCCGCGAAGGCGGCCTAAGCATGAATATCCAGGATTTGTTTTCTTTTTCAAGTCATCAATCATCTGATGTCCGTGGTCGGGACGCATAGCGATAGAGCATTTACGACGCTGTTGCAAAAGAATAAAAGCCTTCATTACGTTGTACATATCTACGTTTCCTTCCAAGTGGTTGGCTTCGTAGAAGTTGCCTTCCTCATCACGCTGCGTACTGCGCAAATGCACAAAGTTCACACGGTCGCCAAAACGTTCCATCATACCTGCAAGGTCATTATCGGCACGCACACCGAAAGAGCCTGTACACAAACAAAGACCGTTGGACTCATTAGGTACGGCTTCAATCAGTTTTCTGAAATCTTCTTCCGTACTCAGAATACGTGGCAATCCTAAAATTGTATAAGGAGGATCATCCGGATGAATCACCAGCTTCACTCCCACTTCATCGGCAACAGGGGCAATTTCTTTCAAGAAGAAAATCAAGTTGGAACGAAGTTTTTCTGCATCAATATCATTATAACGGTCCAAAGCTTCCTGGAACTGTTCCACTGTGAAACTTTCTTCCGAACCGGGCAGTCCGGCAATCATATTGCGAACCAGCAGTTTCTTATCATCCTCGCTCATTTGCTCGAAACGGGCTTTAGCCTTAGCTATTTCTTCCGGAGTGTAGTCTTTTTCCGCATTCGGACGTTTCAAGATGAAAAGATCGAAAGCTATGAAAGCCGCCTTTTCAAAACGGAGTGCTTTAGAGCCGTCCGGCATTGTATAGGCAAGGTCCGTACGTGTCCAGTCCAATACAGGCATAAAGTTGTAGGTAACTACCATTACTCCACATTTTGCCAGATTACGGATACTTTCCTTATAATTCTCAATATACTTCATGAAATCGCCGGTCTGCGTCTTGATATGTTCGTGTACGGGTACACTCTCTACAACAGACCATGTAAGTCCTACTTCTTCAATCATCTGCTTGCGCTTCATGATTTCTTCTACAGTCCATACTTCGCCATTCGGAATATGATGAAGGGCATTTACTATACCGGTAGCGCCTGCTTGCTTAATATCCCATAAGCTCACCGGATCATTAGGACCGTACCAGCGCCAAGTTTGTTCACATAAATACATATTGCTAAATAAAAAATTGAAAGTTAAAATTAGATTGAGAATGCGTCAAATCCACCATCGATAACAGCTACTGTACCTGTTACGAAGTTAGAGGCATCACTAATCAGATAATGAATGGTTCCGTAAAGGTCTTCCGGTTCACCGAAACGATTGAACGGAGTATGCGCAAGAATAGTCTTAGAACGGTCAGTCAGTGAACCATCCGGATTCGTCAACAATGTTCTGTTCTGTTCTGTCAGGAAGAATCCGGGAGCGATAGCGTTTACACGCAGACCATTACCGAATTTCAAAGCCAGTTCACCAGCCATGTATTTGGTGAAGTTAGCGATCGCTGCTTTCGCTGCACCGTAACCTACCACACGGGTCAACGGACGAAGAGCCGATTCAGAACAGAAGTTTACGATAGAACCCTTTTTCTGTTCAACCATGACTTCAGCAAATACCATTGTAGGCAATACTGTACCGAACAGATTCAAATCCACTACTTTCTTGAATGCGTCAATCTGCAAGTCAAAGAATGTCTTGTCCGGTGCGATTGTAGCACCTGCCATATTACCACCGGCAGCATTCAACAAAACATCAATGCGTCCATACGCTTTCATTATTTCCACTTTGTTGCCTTCCAGAACTTCTTTGTCCATTACATCCGTATAAAGGAACATAGCTTCGTTTCCTTCTGCCTTGATACTTTCTACCAATGCTTTTCCAGCTTCTTCACTTCTGTCGAGTACCACTACTTTTGCACCTTCTTTTGCAAGATATGCAGCAATACCTTTACCTAAGATTCCGGCTCCACCGGTAATTACAACTACTTTGCCTTTTACGTTAAATAATTCATTCATGGTTCTAAAAATTTATATGTTTATAGTTTATTGTTCAGATAATACTTCAGATTCTCTCTCAAGAGAATATCAATCGGCATTAAGTTCACCTTTTCCGATTTTTGCTTGAATAACAAATAATTGCATAGCGACTTGATTCCTTCATACCCCTGTCTTTCAGGACGCTGTGCAATCAGTGCAGTAATAACACCTTCGGAGAGTAATTGGGTATTTCTCTCGATAAGGTCGTAACCTACCAGTTTTACCGCTTGCATCTCTCTCTCCTTCAAGTAATTTCCCAAAATGTAGCAGGTGGAGTTGAATATAATAGCCCCTTTTATACCAGGATTTAACTCGAATATTTCATTGAGCTTGGCAAAATTATATACCGAATCACTGATTTTCAATTCCACTTCATGCAACTTTCCGGAGAATCCTACCTCCTTCAGATAATGACAAAATCCATCTCTACGGTTCTTACCCTGATTGGAATCGTTCTTACCACTATGAACAATCCGTGCCATCAAAATATCTGAGGTGGGCGAAAGCCGATCCGTCAGCAATCGGGCTGCAATGACTCCCGCATCGTATGATTCCGTACCGAAATAAGCCAATTGATGTTGCCCTTCAATATTAGAATCGACATAAACATAAGGAATCTCGTTTCTGTCCAACTCCTGCGAAAGACGAATCACAGAATCAGTAAACAATGTGGCTATTAACACCCCATCCACCTTCTCATCCAATAAATTACGGGTGATATCATCAAAAGTTTTGTTGTTATATTGGTCGAAAAAAAGCTTGGTAATAGTTATATTATATGTTTCCATTTCCGCAGCTACTTTGTCAATACCTTCTGAAATAGCTTCCCAGTATTCTCCTTGAGTAAAAGACGGAATAATGGCAACAAAATGATACTGTTTTTTAGAGGCTAATGACCGCGCCATAAGATTGGGCTGGTAGTGAACCATCTCTAAAATAGCCTGTACTTTCTTTCTGTTTTCCTCAGATACCCGTCCACGATTATGAATAACCCGGTCTACCGTACCGACAGAGACACCAGCCATTTTAGCGATGTCTACAATACGAATATTTGAGAATTCTTTATCCATATAGTAAGAAGTATCTTGTTTTTCGCTGACAAAAGTAAAATGAATTATTGAATTATGCAATAGTGTGTGCGCACACACAATTACACAACAAAGAAGATATACCACTAATATTCAAGCATTTAACAAGAAACAAAGAAATACATTCATGTTGTTAAACATAAGAAATACAACAGAATAATTAATAAAAAGTATATTCCAAAGGAAAGAGAAGTATCAAAAAGAGGGAGTTTTACCCTCAGAAAAGACTGAGAAGAAAGATGAAACGTGTAAAGTGTGCACGGACACACAACTAATATTCAATTTATACAGACAGCAGTTGCCCATCATAAAAAATTGGTAATCAACTTAAATGAAGTCGACTACCAATTCTGATTTTCTTATTTTTCCCATTTATCCTTTACCTTACCAGCTACCTTATCAGCTTCCTCCGCTACTTTATTGGCGATGCCAGCTCCGGTTTCCACTGCTTTAACTCCCAAATTCATTGCTTTTTTTTCAGCACAAGCTGCTGCCGCTTCCGCATCACGACCTATACGATGAATCGCATCATAAATGTCATTCTCCAATTGTTTTGCTTTTGCGGTACGTGAGAGGCGATAAGCTACCGCACCTAGAATCGACCCGATTCCGAGTCCAATCCAGAAATTACCATGTCTACATTCCATTATTAAGTTCGTTTTTTAGATTAATAAATTATATAAAATACTACTACTCATCGAGATTTCGAGAACAACGAAGCAATCCATAACACCAGGACAGCACCTACTGTGGAAGTAATCAGACTTCCAATCAATCCGGAAGCCGCAAGACCGAAAAGTGCAAACACCCAACCGCCTAACACACCTCCAAGAATACCAAGCAATAGATTTATGATAAGACCAAAACCTCCGCCACGCATTATTTTACCAGCAAGAAATCCAGCCACAATACCAATAATGATATACCAAATAAAGCCCATATAATCCTCCTTTTTTAGGTAACAACAGTAAGTGCAAAGAATAGTTCAGCCAATGAAAAATGAATTAACCACAATTTACAATCCTTAGTCTTAAAACTCATATTTCTCTTTACTTTGCAAAAGTTTATGTACCTTTGCGGTCAATTTTTCAGGAACATTTCAATAGATAATAGGTATTATGGTACAAAATCAAGAACAACCCGTAGGGAAAATTACGTTCTCCATTTTAATAGCATTAAGTCTCTCACATTGTCTCAATGACCTTTTACAATCTGTTGTTTCAGCAGCTTATCCGCTATTTAAAGATGATTTAGGACTGAGTTTTGCACAAATCGGTTTTATCACATTGGTCTATCAGCTTTCAGCTTCGGTATTCCAGCCAATTACCGGAATCATTTTCGATAAATATCCCGTTGCATGGTCGCTGCCTATCGGAATGAGTTTCACAATGGTAGGTTTAGTGAACTTAGCATTTTCCAACAATCTCTATTGGATACTATTATCTGTGTTCTTAATCGGAATCGGCTCTTCGGTACTTCATCCGGAAGCTTCCCGTATCACCTTCCTTGCTTCCGGCGGAAAACGCGGACTCGCACAATCACTGTTCCAGGTAGGCGGTAATTTCGGAGGCTCATTAGGGCCGTTATTGGTAGCTTTGCTGGTTGCACCTTATGGACGACAACATCTTTTCATATTTGCATTTGTGGCCGTTGCAGCTATCGTGGTCATGTATCCGATATGCAAATGGTATAAATCTTATCTGAACCGAATGAAGGCACAAACCGTCAGCGTAAGAAAACCGGTTCTTCTTCCCCTACCTATGGATAAAACTGCTATTTCTATCGGTATCTTATTAATACTGATCTTCTCGAAATACATCTATATGGCAAGTCTGACCAGTTATTATACGTTTTATCTGATTCACAAATTCAATGTTACAGTACAGGAATCACAATTGTATCTATTCATTTTTCTAGTTGCTACTGCCATCGGAACGCTAATCGGAGGTCCCGTCGGTGACCGTATCGGTCGTAAGTATGTAATTTGGGCTTCTATTCTGGGAGCCGCCCCATTCAGTTTACTCATGCCGCACGCCAATCTGATGTGGACTGTTATTCTTAGTTTCTGCGTGGGATTAATGCTTTCTTCCGCTTTTCCGGCTATATTACTTTATGCACAGGAATTGCTTCCGACCAAGCTCGGACTGATATCAGGTCTGTTCTTTGGATTTGCTTTCGGAGTGGCCGGTGTAGCCTCTGCCGTTCTCGGTAATTTAGCAGATAAAACGAGCATTGAATACGTATATAATATTTGTGCTTATATGCCGCTATTGGGATTAGTAACCTTCTTTCTACCCAATTTGAAGAAAAAGAAAATTGATTGGCAACCATAGTGTTTCTTTAAAAGTAAAACTCACAAAGGTACAAATATTCCGCACATAGTATCCCGATAAGACATTTTTTTCAGAATTAATGCAAAAACGACCGGTATGCATCATCGCGACGTATACCGGTCTACAAGTTAAGGTTAAAGTCAAAAAATTAAGAGAGCTATTTATAAGTTAGGATTAGCATTTATTTCTTTTTGTGGAATGGCATACAGATAATAAGTACTATTTGCTGTAAATGGTGTAGCGTCCGGGAAACGGAGGAACCAATGTCCCAATGGATTCCGTTTGGCGAATCCACCTCCTTCTTGCCAACAGTCTACTTCTGTTTTCTGCATTTCTTCTGATAAAGCAGTACGTTCTACAGCTTTCTGAGTGCGGAGTATGTCCGTAATCCCAAAGCCTTCTCCCCAAAGTTCTCGACGACGTTCCATCAAGATTTCATTAATCACATCTTCCTGTGATTTTCCCGCCACATCATAATCCACTACTCCGCGAGCATTGCGCAACGTATTCAAAGGAATCACAGCCTGAGATAATTCCATACCGTCGCGGACATTCGCTTCGGCTTCTATCAGATACATCTCAGCAGCACGCATCAACACCAAATCAGCTGTATCGTCCGCACGCATATGGAACTTTTTATATCCCAGATATCCTTCGCGCATCCACTGAAACAAAGGCAAACGGATATCACCTTCAACAAAAGTATCTTTCAAATGAGGGTCGGCCATGAAACTGCTGTAAGCTCCGACGTATGTCGCATCCAAATAGTAAAAATTATAACTCGCATCCGATTGAGAAGGGATTTGAGGAAATCCCCATATCCACTCTTGATTGGAGATATTATTGAATCCCTCATATTCGGCAGTAGTCGTCATCAATGAATAGTCCTTACGAGCAGATGCGGCAGCCTTTGCAGCTTCCTCCCACTGCCCGGTCAGCAAATAGGCACGGGCCAAAAGTCCGTTTACCACAGCCAGATCCGGTTTGAACTTCTGGTTATCACCACTCCGAACGTAATTCTTCAAATAATCCTGCGCCAAAGCCAAATCCTCGAAAATACGTTGGTAGACTTGAGCTACCGTTGATTTCCCTTTCGGAACGGTAGTGTTATTGCTCGGCTCAGTATAAATAGGTACGCAAGGCGCATCTTTATCTTTCAAATACGTGAACTGATAATGTTGCACCAAGTGCAGATAGCAAAAGGCACGCAGGGCCAACGCTTGTCCTTGAGCCTTCCGGAGTTCTTCCGAATCCCCTTTAATGGAAAGAGCCGTGTTGCAGTTGTCTATCGTTTTATACATCAGATACCAGGCAAATTCCGTTCTGCTGTTTGAAGATATAGCAATGTCATCGAACTGATACGAAGAATTGAAACCGTATTTCGGACGGGAAACGACATCACTTGCCATCATGTCATCCAAACACTGAAGCGCACGATAACCGATATTGGCATAAGTACTCGAATAGTCAAACAGATTATACCAGGCACCGTTCACAAGCGCCTCCGCATTTTCGGGCACAGGCACTTTCTCGGAACTCACCGCATCTGTGGGATCTGTATCCAGGAAACTGCTACTGCAACTCGTTGCCAGAAGAAGTCCGGCAATGGCTGCCAGAATAGATTGTATTTTTATTTTTCTCATAATTTAGTCTGATTTAGAAAGCAATGTTAATACCTCCGGAGATAGTCCGCATAGCCGGATAACGATAATAGGTGATTCCGGTAATTCCCTGTTCGGGGTCCAATCCTTGATTCTTGTGAATGGTAAATAAATTATCTCCTTGCACATACACCTGCACACTGCTCAATGCCAGCTTACTGATCCACGGTTTGGGCAGGTTGTAAGAGAGAGTCAGGTTTTTCAGCCGCATATAAGAATTATTCTGCAAGAACCGAGTGGACGCCGAGTTCCAGTTATTGGAAGTCGTACTTAGAGCAGGCACGTCCGTGTAGCGGTTGTCCGGTGTCCAACGTCTTAGGATTTCAGTCGACCAGGCACGTCCTTCCAGGCTACCGTTATGTAGAATCATCGTTATATCACGATTGTAGATATACCCTCCGATACTATAAGCAAAAATAGCAGACAAGTCGAACCCTTTCCAGGAAAGCGATGTATTGAACCCGCCATACACTTTAGGAAGCGAGGATTTATTGACATAATAATAATCGGCTGAAGCATAATCACTCGTTGTCACACGTTTGCCCGTCGGATTATCATCAGCGTCCAGTTCATCTGCATACCACAACGGCTTTCCATTGTCCGGATCTACGCCCGCCCACTCTTTCATATAGAAAT